>ERZ724510.492-NODE-492-length-22796-cov-3.859725_pt1 | contig 22796 bp, 16 predicted proteins | sample MGYA00376043_ERZ724510 | MGnify/ENA primary metagenome ERZ724510 (study PRJEB28724, sample SAMN07190888) | wastewater metagenome | isolation source: influent of sewage treatment plant in Hong Hong | place: USA: Christiansburg, Virginia | collected 2016-03-01 ... | reverse complement strand
ACCGTTTGTATCAAAGTGAGCAAAGAGAGTCGTAAACTTGCGAACTTGCAGCGGCGACAACTTCGTCTGTTCCATCAAGATCCCCCAAGGATTTTCCGCCATTGTGTCTACGTTTCGCAGTCTTGTCTATATGGCCCGTGTAACCGGGACCACACACACCTCGCAATACATCGTGCGGACTCCGTGACTACTTGATCAGAGTCCGTGGTTGGTGTCTGGCACTCCGGATTGAATACAGAATCCCATCCGATCGGCACTAGACATCCCGTCTAGTGAATTCTCGCTCTGGATCCGTTCCTAATGATGCGCAGATTGGCTGTGGGTGCTCCCATCATCAGCAAGTCGATTCAATCAACCACTTCCCTTGAAACCCTGAAGGGGAGTAACATGCGTTTTAAGAGACTAATAACCATGCGACTGGCCAGTAAGATCCTCTCATTGTGTGCATTGCTCGTCGCCACTTGCGAAGGCCCGGTGGGACCAAACGGTCCAACAGGCACGCCAGGCCCGGTCGGTACCGACCCACTCTCCTGTGAGCCGAGTGCAACGGGATTGCATGCCGAGCTCTCACTTAGCCCACCAGCACAGGGTGCCTACTACAAAACAGGAGAAGCTCCACAGCTTACCATCCGACTCCTGAGTGGCTGCCAAAAGCTCGTGGCACCCAGTGATCTCGGTACCGCCAACTTGTACCTAGTGGGACCACGCGGTGCACTCACCACCCGCAGCGCCAATCAGCTATTGAACGCGGTCACAGATCGCGCAGCCAAAGACCGCCAGCATCACTTCATCAATCTGAAGAGTCCGTCCTACGCCAACCCGAGCGCTGGTGGACTCAAGATCGCGCAGGACGGAACGCTCCTGTATCAGCTTTCGCCCATCACCAGTGAGACGGCGGGGACGTATACGGTCGGCCTGTGGGCCAAGTCGACCGATGAGCAGCAGCAGATCTTCCCGCTCCTCGATTTCCAGATCGGAACCGCGACGGCAGAGACGTATGCCTCCGGTGATCCGCAGTCCTCAAGCTGCGCGGAATGCCACAAGGGACCGGATACTGGCAAGCTGTACATGCATCACATCGCACCGGGATTCTCACCGCTGGGAAACTGGGCGCTGGATCAATTCCCCATTGCGACATGCAAGCTGTGCCACAACCAAGACGGTTACAGTCCAAACACAACCGTGCGCAAGGTTCACGCAGTGCATCGCGGGGAACATCAGTTGCGTGCGGGGGCGGCGCATCCGGAGTATGGAGTCCCGGCCGATGCTTCGCTGGCGCTCTATCTGAACGTTGGCTTTCCGGCGATGCCGGATCTAGAAAAGGACTGTAGCAAGTGTCACCGGGACGAGCGAAACCTCAAGCAGCCTTCTCGACAGGCCTGTGGTGCCTGTCATGATGCGCTGTTCTTCGACACCGGAACCTTGAATCCAGTTCGCCAGTACACCGGTGCGTGTGTCGTGGATGCGGACTGTGCGAGTAAAAGCAGTCTGGCCAAGTGCAACACCGCAGTCAGCCTGTGTGAAACCGCGACCCATCCCAAGCAGAGTGATGACTCCCAATGCAGCACCTGTCATTCCTCTGACACGACCGGCATCTCGCCGATTCCTGACAAGCACGACGTGGTCACCCGCACTCGCATCCGCAAGATCAAGCTGAGCGAAGTTTCGGTAAGCGGTGGGTCTGGCCCGCTCGGTGCGATGATGGTGGGTGACATACCACGGATTGGCTTCAAGCTACTCGATGGTACTGGCGCACCCATTACCGATCTGAAGACCAATGCAGCTCTGTCTGGCACGCTACTCATTGGTGGCCCAACGAATGATCGACAGATGGTGTTTCCATCGATCTCGATCAAGACCGGCACCGGCCTGGTGTTTGATGCCACCTCGAACGTCTACACATATACTCATACCGTCCCCTGGCCGGCGAATGCACAGACTCCGCTGAACAGTACGGGCCTGACCCCGCGACCTAACCCGGCAGGAACCTACTCGGCGTGGCTCTATGTCGTCGAAACTTCTACTTATAAGGGAGCTTCTGTTCGTGATGTAGGAACCGCCCTCATCGACTTTCGCGTAGGTGGCTCGCAGGCGATTCGTCCGCGTCATGTCATCACCCGCGATTCGTGCAACTCGTGCCACGTGATCGCCCAAGCCCACGGAGGGAGTCGGCGTGATGCGGAGGGCTGCTCGATCTGTCACACAGCGGGGGCTGTCGATCGTACGGTTGGCGCCAGAGGCGTTGCTTGCACCACCAACGCCCAGTGTGGAGGGGCCGCAGCGGGTTGGGAAAGCTGTCAGGACACCAACGCAGACACCAAGCTCGATACCTGTGTGCTCACCGTTGACCCGACGCCAGGGCAGACCATCCTCTTTTCTTCCATGATCCACTCCACGCACTATGCACGCAGACTGGGTGGATACGCGGAACGGAGCAGTCTGGTGAAGCCGTTTGCGCTTACGTACATTGGGAACTCGAACCGGGTGAATGACTTTTCGGAAATTCTGTTTCCGCAGGACATTCGCAACTGCAGCAAGTGTCACGGTGACTCGGGAGCAAGCTGCTCGGCTTCGATGCCCTGTGGAATCGGTCAGAGCTGTCAGTCCGGCAAATGCAAAAACGTCGCCTATCAAGATGCCAACACCGCCGCGTGTCTGGGATGTCACGACACCGCATCCGCAGCCGGACACGCAGCGCTGAATACCTGGACCGATCCGATGGGCAAGCCGGTTGAGACGTGCGAGGTCTGTCACGGTGCCACCGCAGAGTTCGCGGTCAGTAAAGTTCACAACATCAGCAGCCCCTACAAGCCCCCCTACTCCCGCGAGAAGGAGTAACTGCCATGAGCCCGGGTGGTAGCGACATGGCGAACGGAAGGAGCCCGGTAACTCCTGTTCTATCGTCGCTGTTTCTGCTGGCGGTGTTGCTGTGGGGAGCGGGTTGTGGCAGTGCGCGGACTCCGCAGGGAAGCCGCAGTCAGTGCATCAGTTGGAAGCAAGAGGTCGCAGCTTCGCTCAAAGAAAACTGTGCCAGTTGTCACGGCGGTAGTACGCCCGCCGGTGGACTGGATACCGCTAGTTACCTCGCAGTCTTGGGTGGCGGTACCACACCCGTTCGTACCATCGCAGGAGACACTGGCTCGCCGCTACTCAAAGTGCTCGCAAAGGAGACGGCCTCTGCTGCCCATCAAGGAATCACGGATTCTGTCCGCGAGCAGCTTCGCACCTGGGTAGTCGACTGCAACGCATCGTACTTGCGCTCTGTGTATCACCAAGGTGGAATCCTCAATCCTGACGATCCGCAGCAGCAGTTTCACGGTGCGCTGCTCAAAGCCACTGGCTACAAGCTGTCGTCCTGCACCGGCTGCCATGGCGAAGATCTGGCGGGCGGGAAGTCCCAGGTCTCCTGTCTAACTTGTCATGCGCAGGGAGTGAACACTTGTGCGACCTGTCATGCGAGGCTCCCAGCCGCGCACCGGGCCCACACCCAAGGTACAACCCAAGGTCGGTCGTTTGCGTGTTCGGAGTGTCATCCACAGCCGCGCTCCGGGCTGGAGCCGGGTCACAGTGCAGAATTGGACGGCTCGGCTCGAACCGCACCGGTTCGCATCGAATTTGGCGTGCTTGCGAACATGACTCCGGCCCATGGCGTCCGCAGCGCACCGGCTTCCTTCGATGAAGCGAGCCGACAGTGCAGCAATGTGTACTGTCACGGTGCCGTCCTCGGTGATGCCACATCCCTCAATGTCACGCCAGCGTGGTCCGGCTCTGCGGACGAAGCAGCCTGCGGAACCTGTCACGGAGTGCCGCCAGGAAAGCATGACCCCAAGTTGACCCGCTGCGTTCTTTGTCACAATCGCACGGTGACGGACTCCCGAAAGATCGTGCTCGGCGGCCTGCACGTAAATGGAAAAAGTGAGCTTGGCGATGGCAGTGGCACCTGCTCTGCATGTCATGGCTACGTCGGGAGCAATCCGTTCCAGGATCTACTGGGACAGACAGATTCCAGCGGATTCGGAGTGGGTGCGCATCGGGCCCACGTCAATGCCACCCACAAACTCAGTGCCCCGATTCCCTGCGTTGAGTGTCATGGTAACGTTGCCATTACCACCGATGGATCGCGTCATGCTGTCACCGGATTGGGAGTGAATCTGTATCCAGCAGGAAGTGGTGCCAAGCTCAGCAAACTAGAAGGTGCCCAGCCCGTGTGGGATCGCGTAAGCGGTCGCTGCTCCGCAACCTACTGTCACGGCAGCGGTAGCAAGCTCCTGACGGATCTAAGCAGCGGAGTGAACCGCACCCCAGCGTGGACCGCAAGCAGTCAGGCCTCATGTGGATCGTGCCACGGCATTCCGCCCAAAGATGCCAATCACACCGCCACCATGCGACTGGCTGACTGCGCAACCTGTCACGCCAAGACGATTGATGGCAGCGGAACGATTCTGTTCACGGGGCCTGCGGGCAGCCAAACGACCACGCATCTAAATGGAGTCTCAGATGGAAACTAAACGCCATCCTAGACTCCTACGGAGCATCTTCGGTGGACTCCTACTCTGGGGCGCGGCGGCCCGAGCCGACTCTGTAGAGTTCAATGTATCGACGCTGCTAGCCGGGCGTGCCGATCCGCGTGATGGCGAGATCCATACGGTGGTTCCGGTCTATCAATCGCTCGGCGTTTTGGCGACCATCAAGCGCCCCTACTTCGACAGCATCAACATCGTGATGTCAGGTTGGGGCTCTGTTCAGCTCGACATTGGCCGCGATCAGTACTGGTCTGGAGACATCGATCTCGGATATATCGACGGAAGTTTCGCCAAAAAGCGCTTGATGTTCCGAATCGGCAGACAGTTTGTGGTAGGAGGTGCCGCTCGCAGCGCTCAGATCGATGGCGCGGTCAGCACCCTGCAATTGTACAAGGGACTGGGCATCACGGCTTATGGCGGTGTGCCAGTCACTCCTCGCTTTTCGGCCAGCCGTGGTGATCTAATCTTCGGTGGTCGCATGTTTTATCGTCACTCTGTCGACACCGAAATCGGACTCTCCTTCAACCAGATTATGGGCGAAGGCAGAGCCGCCCGGCAAGATTTGGCGGTCGATGCACGCTATGTTCCGCATCAGCAGGTGGCACTGACTGGATATACGCTGTATTCCTTTCCGGAGGCGCGGCTCGCTGAAGCGGACTTTGCGGTGACCTGGCTACCGAACCTGAAGTTTCAGATTGGCGCAGACTATCGGCGGACCGCGCCTGATCTATTCCTTCCGCTCAACTCGATCTTCTCGGTGTTTTCGCAAGAGACCCGTGATGAAGTAGGCGGCAACATCTTTTACAAACCCATTCGTAGGCTGCGGATCTACGGCGATCTCCGTGCAGTCATCAACATGGAGGGTGCCGGTGCGCGAGGTGGCATCAAAGCCACGGTGGCACTCGGCCAGCGCGAACATACCACTCTCAACGGCGAGCTACGGGTGCTCAAGTTGCCAAACAACGGCTATGTGCAGGCACGACTGTACAGCACCCATCGCATCAACCCGGCGTGGTTTGTGACACTCGGGGCCAACAGCTACTTTTTGGATCAACCCATCAACGGACAGGGGTACTCCTTTACGGGAACCGGTACGGTGGCTGGCGATCTCGGTCGCGGCTTTCGACTCGTCGCCACTGGTTTTGCCGATGTCACTCCTTTTGTGGAACGCCGGGTAGAGCTACTCGTGAAGCTCGCCTTCAACGCGACGCAGTTCTTTCGCGAGGTACATGAATGACCGCCACTGCCCTCCGCTGGCTAGTCCTTTGCAGCGTACTATTCACCGTCGCTTGTGCGACCTTCTGGGCCAAGATCGGCGGGGGCGACTCGATCAAGGCACCACACAGCGTGCACGCCCGCGCCAAGATCGACTGCCTGGTGTGTCACGAGTCTATCTATGATGCGACGAACCTCACAGGAGACTTCTTTCCAAAGGAACAGAAGTGTCTAGAGTGCCATGAGGACAACAAGAAGAGAGGCGAGTGTGGCTACTGTCACACCGACGTGAGCAAGCCGACATCGTATCGCCGTGAACCCTCTGTTCTGAAGCTGTCACACGCCAAGCACATTGAGCTTACCAAAGAGGACTGCTCGCGCTGTCACAAGACGCTTTCCGATCGCAACCAGCCGGCTGTGCCACCGACCATGGACTCCTGTCTGGGCTGTCATCCCCACAAACAACAGTACGATCAGGGGTCGTGTGCCACCTGTCACAAAGACCTGAAGCGCTATCCCCAGAAGCCGATCACGATGTTTTCGCATCAAGGCAATTTCGTGACCGGACATGCTCGGCCTGCGCGATCTTCGCCAGAAAGCTGTGCAACCTGCCACGAGCAGACATTCTGTGCCGACTGTCACGGCAAGACCGTTCTGGGTCCGATCGAGCTGAAGTTCCCCGAACGCGTGGACAGTGATCTGATTCACCGGGGCGATTTCTTGGGACGACACAGCATCGAATCACGCGCCGACCCGGCCTCTTGTCTGCGCTGCCACGGAACCAGTTTTTGTGAAAACTGCCACAAACAACAGGGGGTCAGCGGTCGCAGTGACAACCCCCGTGACCCACATCCACCGGGATTCACGATTCCAAACTCGCCACAGTTTCATGGACTTGCGGCGCGTCGGAATATCTCAAGCTGTGCTAGCTGTCATGATCAGGGGCCGCGCTCGAATTGTGTCAACTGTCACAAGGTCGGCGGCCTCGGGGGAAATCCGCATCCACCTGAATGGAGCGAACGCCACGACCGTCAAGAGATATTGAGAAACGGCATGTGTCGGTACTGCCACACTCCGTAATTCGAGACAGCGTGCGAACCACCCCTACCGGAATCCACACCCGACAAAAGACCCCAAGGAGACCTATCAATGCGCACCGGAATCATCATCGCCACTTTACTTGCCTTCACTGCTTCTGCCTCAGCAGATGAAAACGATCCCCGCGTCAAACGCGCCTGGAAAGCCAAGTGTGCGTCGTGCCATGGCGAAGATGGCAAGGGCGATACTGAGCAAGCGCGCAAGAAGTTCGGTGGTCCACTCCGCGACCTCACCGATGCCAAAGTACAGGAACGATTCAAAGATGCAGAGCTCAAGGAGCTGATCAACAAAGGCAAAACCGAGACCAAAGACGGCAAGGAAGTGAAGATGCCCGGCACCCCGGAGATCAGCGGTGAACAGCTCGATGGCTTGGTGCTGTTTGTCCGCAAGCTGGCCGTCAAAAAGTAATCGGAGGATCTATGCTAGCGCTTCTGTTTGGTCTGTCGATCCTGCTTGCGGCAGTGTTGGTGATTCGGCCTTCGCAGACCAGCAAGGCGCTGGCTTTCACCAGTCTGTTCGTGCTGCCACTCACCGTAAGCTACCTGGGCGTTGAAACGCACATCGAGAATTCCAAACAGACCACCTTCTGTACTTCCTGCCATGTCATGGGGAAGCACGGACGCAGCTTGCTCGTCGACGATACCACGATTTTGGCGGCCTCTCACTATCAAGGAGGACGGATTCCTCGCGATCGCGCCTGTTTCACTTGCCACACTACCTACACGATGTATGGCGATATGCAGGCCAAGCTGCGAGGTGTCAAGCACGTGCTCGTCAACTACTTTGGCAAGGTACCGGACACAATCAAACTCTACGAGCCGTACCACAATCGCGAGTGTCTGCACTGCCACGAAGGAGCGCGTAGATACTTAAAAGGTGAGACTCACACCGCCGAGCCTGGTCGCATGGAAAAGATGCGTTTGAATCAGCTCTCCTGTGTCAGCAAGGACTGTCACGACACGGTGCATGTCGCAAGCGAAGTGGACAGCTTGCCACTGTGGAAGCCGGAGGGAGTCAAGTGAACGCAGAGCAAAAGCGAATCCGCATCGCAGCGGTACTGGTCCTGGTCGGACTCCTGGTGGAAGGACTGACCCTTCACTGGTCCCATCCCACCGCGTTCTTTGTCTACGCGGGACTGGGTGGGCTGCTGCTCCTGTTCGGAGTCTTGCTGTTTCTGTCGACCTTGCTGGGTGGGGCAACATCACACCCTGCATCCCCGGACCCAGCAGCCACCACCAAACCGACCAGCAGCGACGACGAAAAGTCATCCACGTAGCATGATTGAACGATTGCCACGACGCCTCGACAAGCAGCTATCATAAACCATGGACCCGAGTCGCCAGCGCGCTCTGGAGGAGCAGCTCGCTTTGGAGTTTGTCGAAGCAGAGAGGCTCCGGGCCACGCTCATGGCGGTGGGTTTCACGCTCGGCTTCATCATCACTCGGTTCGTCTTCAGTTGGATCAGTGAACTGCCGCTTCAGGGGGAAAGCAGCTCCTTTCTTCGCATCAGCTCGGTGATAAGCCTCAGCACCGCTGTGGCCGCCTGCTACTGCTGGTTTTCACGACTATATGTCTCGCGCCACATCGCAACCAAACAACAGCTCCCTCGATTCTTTCTACTCACCAACTCCGCGATCGAGGTGAGCGGGATCTCTTTGGTACTGCTGCTGCTCGCTCGCACCGCCGGACCTGCGTTTGCAGTGAGTGCGCCACCGGTCTTGCTGTACTTGGTAGTGATCATGCTGTCGATCCTACGGCTTGATGCGCGAGTCTCTCTGTTCGTAGCGATCACTGCAGCGATCCAGTACATCGCGCTGGCCAAGCTGCTCCTTCCACAAGACGCGCACGGGATATCTGGGACGCTGTTCGAATCGCCGATACCGATCTATCTGCGTGGCGGAATCATCACCATCTGTGGTGCCGGGGCCGCAACCATCAGTCAAGACCTGCGACGTCGGCTCATCCGAGCAGCCGAGAGCGTCGTGGAGAGAGATCGAACCCTGGCGATGTTTGGTCAACACGTCTCTCCCAAAGTTGCAGAAAGACTGCTGCGCGAACAGGCGGGGCAAGTGACCGAGACTCGCCATGTCTGTGTGCTCTTTCTGGATATCCGCGACTTCACCCGGTTTGCCGAAACTCGCTCTCCGACCGAAGTGGTAAACTACCTAAACACTCTGTTCGGACCGCTGGTCGAGGTGGTCGATCGCCATGGCGGAATCATCAATAAGTTCCTTGGAGACGGCTTCTTGGCCATTTTCGGTGCGCCATTTTCCGATGGAAAACACTGCCTGTCAGCCGTCCGGGCAGCTTTAGACTTGGTACAAGAGGTCGATTCGCTCTGCTCGTCACAGAGAATTCCTCCGACTCGAATTGGAGTTGGTCTGCACGCCGGAGAGGTCGTCACCGGTAGTGTTGGCTCCCATCTGCGCCGCGAGTACACCGTGATTGGAGATGCCGTCAATCTGGCCTCGCGAATCGAGCAGCTCACCAAGATCCATGGTGCACAGGTGCTCGCAAGTGATGCCGTCATGACGCAGCTTCCCGAGGGAGAAGTGGCCGCCGAAAAGCTCCCACCGGTCCAAGTAAAGGGGCGCGAAGCCCCAGTTCAGATATTCAAGCTCGCCTAACTCCCCAGTCCCTCCAAACTGAGCGATAGTACGGATATGGCCACGCAAAAGCCGTCCGGACTCCTTGATTTCCGCCGTTCTTTCCCGTCTGTCTCGACCGCCCTGCCCTTTGTGCTGCTGCTGGCGGCGATGTCCTTCGGCTGCACGACACGGTCGGCGATGGATCGCCCCGTGATCACCGGCGCCGATGGATCAAGCCGCACGGAACAGTACCGATGGCGCAACGTCAAGGTCGGTGGCGGCGGCTATGTCACCGGCCTCGTCATCCATCCCAAAGTACCCGATCAGATCTATCTACGCACCGACGTCGGTGGCATCTACAAATGGGATGTTTCAAGGAACGCCTGGACTGCCCTCACGGACTCCTTTTCTCGTGAGGACTGGCATCTGTACGGCGTTGAGAGCTTGGCGCTGCATCCCAATGACCCGCAGACTCTGTACGCAGCGCTCGGGAAGTACCTCCCCAGACAGTGGTTGCGACAGCCCTCCGGACTGTACAAATCGGAAGATGGCGGCAGATCCTGGCGAGCACTCGGACTCCGCGTCGCGATGGGTGGCAATGAGAACTTTCGTTGGGCGGGCGAACGCCTGGCCATCGATCCCAATCATCCCCAGACCCTGATGTTTGGCTCGCGCAGCGAAGGACTTTGGCGCAGCAGCGACGGAGGAGAGCACTTTCAGAGGGTCGATTCCTTTCCCACGCTCGGTACTCCAGAGATTGGTCTAACGTTCGTCCTATTCGACGAGCGAAGCGGGATGATGGAGCGGGAGAGTCAGGTCATCTACGTAGGGGTGCAGGGCGAGGGAGTGTTCCGCAGCCGAGACGCCGGTCGGGTCTGGGAGCGCCTTCACCATGGCCCATTCCCCAAAAACCCGCAGCGGGCGGTCCTGGCCAGCGATGGCACTGTGTACGTTTCTGGATTTGGAGACAAAAAGACCCTCGGTGGAATCTTCAAGTTCGGCCAAGAGCGCTGGCAGAACATCACCCAAAAAGCCGCCGGTCGACCCTGGGACTACTGCGGCATCACAGTCGATCCGACCGATCCGCAGACCATCTTGGCCGCTCCCGCCAGCGACAACTTTCCAACGCCGATCTTTCGCAGCCAAGACGCTGGCAAGTCCTGGCATTCGCTCACGATTCAACGCTCCGCCGAGGTACCATGGTGGCCGCAGCGCTTCTTCACCGGACATACCTCCGCGCTAGTGATCGATCCCCACCATCCCAAACGAGTCTTCCTGACCGATTACTACGGAGTCTGGCAGACCGATCACATAGACCAGAATCCCTCGCAGTGGAGCACGCGACAAAAGGGCCATGAAGAGGTCGAGCCCTTTGTGTTACGCAGCCCACCTCAAGGTGCACCACTGCTGAGTGGCGTTGCGGATGTCGATGGATTCCGACACTCCGATCTCGACTCCTATCCAGAGCAGAGAATGATCGGCAAAGACGGACAGGACGGTGATGTAACCGGCCTCGATTTCTGCGAGTCCAACCCAAGCGTGGTCATCCGAGTCGGAAAGGAACGTGGCGGCCCGTTTCGCGGCGCATATTCAGAGGACAACGGTGCCAGTTTCACGCGATTTGCCACGCTACCTTTTGCTACTGCCCACAGCGGTCGGGTCGCGGTCTCTGCAACCGATTGCCAGCATGCGATCTGGGTTCCCGAAGGCGCGAGTGCTTATCTAACGCTCAACGGTGGACAGACTTGGCAGCCTAGTCTAGGAGCGCCACATCACATCATCTCTGATCGCTGGAACTACACCCAGCCTCTCGCCTCCGACCGGGTCAGCTCTGTCCTATTCTATCTGTTCCTGCGCGGCGCGTTTTACGGCAGCACTGATGGTGGACGAAGCTTTTCCCAGATTGCCAGCCTACCGGCACCTACCTTCGATCCGCGCAGCGGACTACCCGGGCCGTCGATCAAAGCAACCCCGGGCGTTCGGGGTCAGGTCTTTGTCTGTCTACAGGACAGCGGTTTGTTCCGTTCCGACGATGCTGGGCACTCCTTTTCCAGAGTGTCAGGAGTGGATCGGTGTCAGCTCTTTGCCCTAGGTAGACCCATGCCAGCAAGCTCTGTCCCGACTCTGTTTGTGTACGGTCTCGTGGACGGAATTGCGGGCATCTTCCGCAGCAGCGATCTGGGTCGAAGCTATCTGCGCATCGATTCCAAGAGCCAACCGATAGGTGACCAAGCGATGGTGATGGAAGGCGATCCACGCGTCTTTGGTCGCGTCTACATCGGAACCAATGGTCGCGGGACGTTTTATGGTGAGCCGATCTCACCCTGAACAACATTTCGAATCCTTCGGCGGCGGCGATTGTGATATCTTCGGAAGCTGCCGTGCCATCGAATGTGAGCCTATCTGCGGGTTCTGCCCCGCACTCAAGTCTCCGCGATTCCGCGCTGCTGGCGGCTGCGGGTTCCGGACTCCTCGCGAGTCAGTACATCGCTTCGCGAGAGATTGGCTCTACGTTTTTCGTGACGGAGCTATCGATCGTTGTCGCCACCGTCATCACCCTAATCGGACCGAGCCTAAGCTATGCGATTGGCGATCGGCTACGCGGTTCCAAGCGCTGGTTCCGCTTGTGGGCGCTCCTCGCACTCGTGTTCCATCTGGCGCTGCCTTGGGGAGTTCGGGCGCTCGTTGCAGCATGTGGTCCCGCCCATTCCATGGTAGCGGGCTGCCTAGTCGCTTTGGGAGTCGCACTGCTATGCGGATATTATGCAGTATTGCTACCACTTCATGCCAACGCCACATCGCTACCGCGTCTGTATGCCGCAGAACTAATAGGTGCGCTCCTCACCCTACTCCTGTTGACCGCCGCGCCATCGTATCACATCATCATTCTGGGATTCCTGCTGCTGCCAGTGCTCGTTGCTGGAATCGGATTTGGACGATGGATTGCGCTCTGTGTCTGGATCATCGCGGGCTCTGTCTGGATCGCATCGAGTCACCTAGATCGCTGGGCCAGCACAAGCTACTTCCAGCGCTACCACAGCATGACTGCCCCCAAAGTGCTCGAGAGCGTCTACTCACCCTATCAGCGAATTGATGTGGTGGAGGACTCTGGGGACACCGCGCTGTTTCTGGATGGAGTGCCATTCTATCGCTCCGGTGATTTGGACGCCTTCAACGTATTCTTGGCCGAACTACCGGGTGCACTCCGGCCAGGCCGTGGCAATGCTCTGGTGGTAGGGAGTGGCAGTTTCTCATCGGCCGCACGCCTTCATCGTTTGGGATACAGAGTGCAAGTCATCGAGTTAGACGGACTCGTGGCCGAGGTCGGATTCCGCCGGTTTCAGAGCGTTCACAAACTCACCGCCGGTCAAGTGTCTGTACGAATCGATGATGCACGTCGCGTGCTGGCCACGACAGATGAACGCTTCGATCTGATTGTGCTCGATGTCCCCGCTCCCTATCGCATTCAGACCGCACTCCTTCACGCGCCAGCGTTTTATCGACAGGTCGCCGCCCATCTTGCACTACACGGTGTCGCCGCAATCAGCCTGTGTGACGGACTGACAGAGCCGCTTGGGAAGCAAATCGCCGCCTCGGCGGTGCAGATTTTCGGCGAGGTGATGGTCGTAGAAAGTAACTCCGTTGGTTTGGCGGTCTTGTATGGCGCATCCTCTCTTCCTTTTTCCCAAGATGAGGTTGTGAAAGCCCTCTCTGTCCGCGATCCGCAAGGTGGCCAGGTTGTTCCCGACAGACTGGTCCGCTCCGCCGCACTCGACGCTGCACCACTGTCCGAACGAGATCTACTGGGAGTCCTTCTCCTATCAAGGCAGGCGGCCAGCTCGCAGTAGCTGGGCGGTCAAACACGGATGCCGCAAGTCCATGCAACACCGAGGCAGGCGAGCCGGCTGGAGGCATTCCTAACCGGTATCGGTCTTGCTCACTTGCAAGTTGCCCTTGGGTTTGTCGCCATGCGCGGCATCGGTGCCAGTGCCACCGCTTGGTTTGTGATTCTGTTCTGTTGGCTGCTCGGTGGACTGTCCGGCGTCCTATGGATGAAGTCCCAACGGCACTCCCAAGCCACTCCTTCGACAGCCGTCCATCGACGAGAGTCGGCCTTGTTAGCTAGCTCCCTCTTGCTGCTGCTACTCGCTGAGCTCAGCGCTCAACTGACTCCATTTTCCCTGTTGCCTCGATTCACCGTAATGCTCGCCGCGACCGCTGCGGGTGCCTACGGTGGCGCATTTTTGTCCGTGCGTGGCAGCCAATCCCGAAGTGTGGCCGTGCTGTTCTTCCACGAAAACAACGGCTTCTTGACCGGATTTCTGGTTGCCAGCGGTGTCCTGCTACTGTCCGCCTCGCTTCTTCTGCCTGTGACCGCTCTCTCCGTCTTGGCAGCACGAGCTGCTCGCTCTCCTCTCAGCCTACGTCCGCCCATCGTTGCCGTGGCCGTAGGAATCGGGGCGGTCGCTTTTCAGTTGCTGTTTCGCTGGGGCGGCGATCCTCACTGGGATGCGCTCATGACCGCCTCGGTGCTCACTCATCCAGAATCGGTGAGCCTTCGCGAGTGGCTGTTCTTCGCTCATCCACTGGTTATTCCATTGACCGCGCCGTTTCAACTGTTGGTCAGCGATCCACTGCAAGCTGTTTCCCTCCGCGAAACCGTCTGTCACGGGGCGCTTCTTTCTCTGCTCTATCTTGCTAGCCGCGCACTCTGTACTGATCCATCGCGCAGCCTGATGATCGCGGCATTCGCTTGTTTGCAAGTGTTCCTTTCCGCAGGTAGATGGCAACTTGTGTTGGCGGGTGAGGAAAAGGAAGTAATGCTGCTGTTTGGCAGCGCGTTCCTCATCTTCTACCTCGATCATCGCGGTTTGTGGCACCTGGGCGTCAGCTCCTTTTCTACGCTGGCGGCACCTGTCCGCCGACTTTTGCTGGGCATTCTGCTCGCGCTGGCGGTTGGGATACATCTGTTGAACGGACTGCTGATTGTATGGCTGCTCGTGGATTTAGCGCTGGCCACCAAGCGTCGACAAGTGGCCTATGAGATCGGCTCGATTCTGCTGTACTCGGTCTTGTTAGCCGGACCCTTCTTTATGTGGTTGGCAATCGGTCCGGGCGAGGCACGGACTCCGCAAGAGGTGCTCCACTTCTTTTTGGAATACCATGTCTCTGGGGAGTTCCTTTCGTTCCCAGCCACTTGGTTGGAGCGCTGTGTCGAGTGCTATTCCGGTCTACGCGCCTGGCTGTTTGATGAGTGGCCGATTCACCATCCGATGTTGGAGTCAGCGACGGCCTTCCTCGTCCTTGGGGTACTCTGTTGGTCCGCTCTGCGCCAGGCACCGCATCTGTTGTCGCGACTGCTGGCCTGGGTTCTTTTGCTGCTGCTGCACTTTTTCTTTTTTCAGCCTTGGAACCCGGAGGCGTGGAGCCCTTCGGTCTTCTGTGGTTCACTCATCGTTGCGCTGGGACTGCTTGGAAAGGGACGATGGCTCCTGCCGCGCAAGCTGCTCGCGATCGTATGGATTGCAACGCTCGCGCTCGTGCTGGGGATCAACCAGAAGGCCGGTTTGCTCACGGCGGAGCGGGTGCGCGAGTTCATCTCTGCGGATCACGCATCAGCCACCCCGCTTCGGGACTTGGTGCGCTGGCTGGATGTCAACCTGGAACGGGACGCCGAGATCCTGGTCAAGGATCGACTTCTGCTGTCCTATTTTCAGCTCTACACCACGCGGGGGCCCGTGATTCAGGAGTACCTAGGGTTGTCAAAGCAGGAGCTGCGAACCACCCATCACCTGACCACGCTCAGCCTTCGCTTCTATGCTCCTAAGCGGAGGCCGGAGGAGATCGATGAGGCGCTCCGCAACCATCGTCCCGTCTATCTGATCAGCACCGAGCCCAGCTCTGCCGCGACGCTTGCCCTGCCTATGGGAGGACTGGTTTTGTCGCGACTCACGATGCCACTGGTTACTCCGCCGGCGGCTCCCATCGTGACTCCTTTCACACACGCGGCCCAACCGACCCGACCCGATGGCGCGATGACGGAGCATGTGGCCGATGACCTGCTGGCCAATGATCTGACGCTCACTGCGGTGACCACGATCAATCCCACCGTGTACAAGCTGTCACTGCGCCGAAATACCCGAGAGTTTGCCGCCAAGTGGAAGCCCCTAGGAAGCGAAGGGAGTGAAGAGCAGGAAGGCTTTGATGGCAACAACGCACCGCGCTGTGAACTTGCAGCCAGAAGGATCGATCGCTGGCTTTCAGGTCATGATCCGCGACGGCAGCTTGTTCCCGAAGTGGTGGTGCGAGCACTCCATCGCAATGTCCCGTGCGACCGTCCCTGTCAAGCAGTTCCGAAGCTCATCGGGGCCGAGTTTCCACCTACGTTCCCAATGCAAAACGATCATCTGGTCTTGGGCGCACTTAGCGAGTGGATCGAAGAAGCCGACATGCCCACACGATTTCAGGGTGGACTGTGGAACCCGCAGAGGTTTGCCGGGGATCCCGAGTACCGTCGGAGCATTGCCGACCTGGTGACGTTCTTGTTTTTGATCGCGCACGGTGACGCAAATTACGCGGACAACTTTCTCGTATCTCGACATCCTCCGTTTCGAGCCTATAGCATCGACAATGGACGATCCTTGGATGGCATTCCGTTTTACACCGAGGAGGGTGATCCAGACTGGCAGCCGCTCGCCCAGCTCACTCCGCAGAGCCTGCTCGTTCCGTCATTGTCACGGCAAAGGCTATCCCGAATCGCGCTCCTCCCACAGTCTTCCCTGCCGAAGGAACTGCGGCTACTTTCTGCGATCGATCTACGCAGTGGAAGGGTGGTCAGCGATCCCACAACAGAGCCACTGCTCACAGCATTTGTCGGACGACCTCTGTCCGAGATGGCCGCGCTCCGGAGAGTCAGCCGTCAAAGCTATCTGACCACCAGCTCAAACTCCACAGGACCGTGGCTGCTCCTTGGGCTCTCGGCGAAAGGAATTGCGGATCTGCTACAGCGCGCCCAGGCGCTTATCAGTCATCAGCGAAACACCAACATCCCGCTGTTCGACTGACCACAGTTGCACTGCTACCGCGACGCGCCACGGGCGAGGTACGACAGCAGCTCTGCGTCAAACGGACTATCTGGCGGTATCGTCTGTCCGGGCCTTAGCGTGGGTGCGAGCGGCGCTGGACGAGTCGGACGTGCCCGGATCATCGTGGTACGAATCGGATCGGTGGGAGCCCGATTCACAGGCACTGGCGGCGACCGCTTCAGTGTCACACCCTCGGCGGTCGGGCGTGGCTTAAACAGCTCGGGCGGAATCGTGTAGGTCGGTATGGAACGCTGAACTGGGGCAGCCGTGGTCGACGGTGCTGCCATCGACTTCAGGAGCGCGGGCGGCAGGTTCGCCGTTGGCATCTGACTCGCCCCAAACTGCGCCGTGTTGTCTTCATCGAGCGCAACCAGCGGCCGAGCCTTGGGCAGCGGCGTGTTTTCGCTCAGCATATCCTCGTCGTCGGCTTCGGCTTCGAAGCTCAGCGCCGGCTCATCGTCGTCGTCACCGGCCTCAATCTCCACCACCGCATCGTCGCCCCCATTCATCAAATCCGGGGCGATCACGACCTTGCTTTCGGGCAAAAGCGGCTTTGCGGCGGTCGTTGCGCCGGCGCTTGGCACGGCACCACCGCTCAGCTTGCGCAGCCGCTCGGCCAAGGCACTCGTTCCCGCTGCCACTCCGCTCGGTGGCGGCGGCAATGGCGACAGGATCGGCGAGGAGCCAGCCTCAGGCTTAGAGATCGCTTCGGGGACTGCTGCCGGGACGGCCGTTTTTTGGGTGTTTCCAGAGCCATCCTTGGCCACCGGGGCTGCATGATCCCCGCCCTTGGTCACCGGGTGACGCTGGACTTCGGGCAGGTTGTCAAACAACCCGTCACGAAGACGCTTGAGCATGCCTTTGTGCTGCTCTTGCATCCGCTTCTGGGTCACCGCCTCCGGTTCGTCGAGCGAATAGGTCGTACGCTGTGACGAAAGGATGGTTCCCTCGATGAAGAGGTGGGTCGACAGGACCGGACGAGCCGGCCCCGAGTCCTCAGTCTGAACGTGAAACAGCCGTCCAGAGTGACGAACGTTGTGGTTATAGCCAAGGAGCGGCGGACGCTTTGACACCAGGAGATAGGCTATCACGCCTACTTGCCTCGCCAAAGAGGCTTCTTTGTCCTTCATTTTTGCGAAGCTGCCAATCGGTGCTGCTACATTGCGCCGGCCATGAAAGTCGCAGGGAAGGTCGAAGGGAAGGTCTCTGGCAATGCTCAGGCTACTGACTCTGCAAGACGCGCTCTACACGATGAGCCGACGCTGTACGAGGCCCAACATGCGGCCAGTGCGTTCGGACTGTCGCTGCTATCGCCTGAGCCGATCGCAGACAGCGCAAACCCATGGGAAGAAGCGACACACGTTCCACCGCTCCCCAGCCAAAAAACCCAGGCCTTGCCTCAGGTGGGTTATCCAGCCATCGAGCACGCCGAGCCAGTCGCCACCCATGTCTCGACGGCACCTAGACTCGCCATGGGGCCGGTCGCCGCGCCAAGTGCCGGTCACAGCGTAATTGGACCGCCGGAGTCAGGCTCCGCAGTCACCGAGGTCAGACTGATTCCCCGTCCGGTGCCCAGCAGCTCACCACCATCGGCCCGCCATCGTCTCTACTATCCCTTCTTGGTCGGCACCATCGGTGGGCTGTGTGGGCTGCTGCTCGCGATGGTGGGTCTGCGAATCATCAAACAACAGCGAGACCGCGCTGAGCTGTCACGAGTGGAACAGCGCACCGCTCGCGAACAGCTTCTCGAGCAGGCCGTGCGAGCGTTGGTCATGGGTCGTCCCCAAGAGGCCAGGACACTGCTCTTCGAGTTCAACCACCGCTGGCCGACGCCTGAGGTTGAAAAGATGCTGCGCACCTTGGAACAGATTGACCCCAAGGACCGACGGTAGTTTCAGCGGCTTCCGCCCCCTCGCTGACGCGATTCACGATAGAGTAGGTACCTGCGGGCTGCCACCGCAAACCCGTAGTCCACTCCCCTGGCCTCACCGAGGAGTCTTCCGCATGAAATCGCCTGCTCTTCGACTGCTCACCTGGACGGTTGCCATCGCCGTGTCGGTCTATTTGCTGCTGGCCTTCGCGGTCGTGGCCGTGCTGAGCAAACCGCAGCGTACTTTCGATGCTCGGCAAAACCCCGGACAAAGGGGCCTGGCCTATCAGGACATCCGCTTTCCCGCCCGAGGCGGTGATGCCGAGCTAGCCGGTTGGTACATCCCACATGACAGCCATCGCGCCGCGCTGGTCATGGTCCACGGCAAAGGCGGCAGCCGCACCAATGAGCAAAATGGCCGCAACGTCGAGTTTCTCGCAGCGCTGCATCAGCACGGCTTTGCGCTGGTCGCTCTCGATCTTCGGGGTCACGGCCAGTCGTCCGACGCTCGCTTCAGCTTTGGCATCCACGAAAGCCGTGATGTCCTCGGCGCGGTCGACTATCTGGGCAGCAAGGGTTATTCCCGTCGGCAAATCGGTCTACACGGAGTGTCCATGGGCGCTGCGTCGGTGCTCCTTGCGGCGGCCCAAGACCCCGAGGTTCCCGCTGTCATCGCCGACTGCGGCTACTCCGACTTTGGCCGAGTCCTCCGTCGAGAGTGGTATAAGCGCACCCACCTCCCATCCCTGGTGATGCCAGGCTCTCGGATGATTGCCAAGCTCTGGCTCGGAACCGATTTACTCGCGGTGCGTCCCATCGACCAGGTTCCGAAGATCAAGTCGCAGGTGCTGTTCACCCATGCCGGTCTAGACGGGCTGATTCCTCCGACGGACTCGCAGGAGATGTCAGCCAAGCTGCCTGGCTCTACCGTGTGGATTCAGCCCGGTGCCCACCACGCGGCTGGTTTTGATGCGGATCCAGAGGCGTACACCCGTCACATCACTGAGTTCTTCGATAAGACCCTGCACAATTAGCCTCCCAATTGGCGCTTCCTTTTGAATAACATCGGGCAGCGACTGCCAGTCCATCGGGCCGTACCCAGCCCAGGCACCGTCGCAAGGAGTGGTCCCGATGCTGTCGATCTCTGCCCCGCATGTTGCTGCCCCTCACCTCTCGCAGTTCTCGCGCACGCTTGGCGATATGTTGCGGAAGAGAGCGGAAGCCACACCTCAACGTGAGGCCTTCTTCGAGCGACGCAATGGCAGGTGGCAGCCGACCACCTGGGCCATGGCCTATGAGCGTGCAGCTCGAGTCGCTGCGGGACTTCGTAAATTGTCGCTTCAGCGGGGCGATCGACTCGCCATTGTCGGACCAACCCAGATCCGCTGGTCGCTCTATGACTTTGCAGCTCAGCTACTCGGCATCGTCAGCTTCGGAATCTACCAGCAGCAGACCGTCCAGCAGATCCGCTATCTCCTCGAACATAGTGAGGCCCAGATAGTCCTCGTCGGTGATGAGAAAGAACTCGTCAACATCCTGGCTGCCGCAAAGGATCTCCCGCAGCTCACCGCAATCATCCCGTGGGATGAAGAGCTGTATCAGCGCCATCGACAAGCCGACCCACGGCTCCACTCCCCGCTCCTGCTGGACGGCGAGCCGCTCTCCCGCGAGGAGCTGGCCTCATCACTCGATGCCATCGATCCCGACGACACCGCGATCCTGATTTATACCTCGGGCACCACCGGACCGCCCAAAGGCGCGATGCTGACCCATCGAAACCTGCTGTCGATGTTCAACTCCGGACATGGTTTTGCAGAGTTCTTCGCCGATGACATCACGATGAGCTTCTTGCCGATGGCCCACTCGGCCGAGCGCAACCTGTCCTTCTACGGTCGGGTTTCGACCGGCGTCGCCACCGCGTTTGCCACCAGCATGAGCACGCTCCTTGACGATCTGAGAGAAGTCGGACCGACGGTGTTTGGCTCGGTGCCGCGCATCTTTGAAAAGGCCTACAACAAGATCCTGACCGAGGTGGAAAAGAAGCCCGCTCCGGTCCGCAAGTTCTTCAACTGGGCCCGTCGTGTCAGTAGCGATCGACTTGAGCGGACGCTCGCTGGGCAGCCGGTGCCACTCTCGTTACAGCTTCAACACCAGCTTGCCGACCGTCTGTTGTGGCGCAAGATCCGCGCCTTCTTTGGTGGTCGAGTACGCTACTTCATCGTTGGTGCAGCACCCACCCCGAAGGATGTCCTGACCTTCTTTTGGGCCGCCGGAATGCCGATCCTCGAAGCCTACGGTATGACTGAGGCGACGGCGATCACGCATGCCAATACGATGAAGGCGGTCAAGCTCGGCACCGTTGGGCGATTGCTCGATGGGCTGGAGCAGCGCATTGCCGAAGACGGCGAGCTGCTGGTTCGGGGCCCATGGGTGTTTAAGGGCTACTTTCGAAATCCCGAGGCCACTGCCGCCACCGTGATCGACGGCTGGCTGCACACCGGCGATGTCGGGGTGCTCGACCCAGACGGCTACTTGCGAATCACGGATCGCAAAAAGCACCTCATCATCACCGCTGGCGGCAAAAACCTGTCGCCCGGCAACATCGAGTCCGCCATAAAGAGCGCAGATCCTCTCATCAGCCATGTCATCGCACACGGTGACCGCCGCCAGTTCGTGAGCGCACTCATCGCGCCGAGTCCGCTGGAAACGCTCGACTGGGGCCTTCATCGCGGCATGGTCTCTCGCAGCGAGGTCGCCGAACGAACCAAGGAACTCATCGAACATCCCTCGGCTCGTAGCGAGGCGCTGGCCCGTGCCATGGAGCCGATCGTCCGTAGTCGCGAGTTCGAGGAGCGCATGCTCGCCGCTGTCCGTCGCGGCAACCTCGGCCTGGCTCACGTCGAACAGGTTCGTCGATTCCTGGTGCTGCCACGCGACCTGTGCCAAGAGCACGGCGAGATGACCCCCACCATGAAGGTCCGACGTCGCGAAGTCGAGCAAAAGTACCTACCCGACCTCGACCGCCTCTACCAGGATGACGCGTTCGGCCAGTCCGTCTAGCCTCGACCGGCTATCGCGATTTACTATCAATCAACATATATTGTGCGGCTACATCAGGTTAGTGCTGGGCACTGACCAGCTCCACCAGCACACCACCGAACGCTTTGGGATGTAAAAAGGCCACCTGATGGCCTCTGGCACCCGGTCGCGGAACCTTGTCGATAAGAGGTACGCCGCGCTCAGCCAGCTCGTTGAGTGCATCAGCGATGTCTTCTACCGCAAACGCGATGTGGTGCAGACCGCCTCGTTTGTCCAAGAACTTCTCGAGCCCAGCATTCTGACCTCGCGGCAGCGGTGCGATCAGCTCGATACAGGCATCGGCCTCCGCCGGTGTGAGAAGAAACGCGGCCTCGGTAAGCTGCGTCGGTACGTACTCACGTGCAGAAAGAAACAGCGGCAACACCGACTGCCAGGCTGCCAGCGCGCCATCCAGCTCCGGCACACAGAGCGCCACATGGTCGATTCGAACGATTTTCATGCGCGTACAGTAACCCGCAGCGCTGCCCTGTAAAGGAACATAGAAAACCGGCTCCCTCGGTTACGAGGGCTGCCAGGTCACTGTTTGTCGGGGAAAAGGGAGAGAGGAGGGAACCACCCGAAGCAGGTCTGCTCGGGCACCGCAGGACGTGCTTCTTAGAAGGTCAAGCGCCAGCCGAAGCGCATAAACAGCGGGAGCTGGTAGCCAGTCGGCTGACCGTAGTTCGAGTTGAACGTCGGCAGCGTGCCGTTGTTGGCCTTCAGGTGCTTGAGGTCGGTGATCTGGCCGTTCACGATCGGAGACACCGTGGACGCGGTGAACTCGTCATCAACGTTGGTGACCTCGCGCTGATTGAACAGGTTGACCACATCGACAAACAGGTTCATTCCGACCGTCTGGGTCAGCTTGTGATCGTAGCCGACGTGCAAGTCGAACTGCGTCACCGTCGGGGTACGACCACCCGAGCCACGCGGCAGCAGGTACACTTCACGACGTCCGTAGTAGGGGTGACGACCGAGGACTTCGATCGGTCGACCGCTGGTGGCGGTGAAGGTAATACCAATGGTCAGCTTGCCCTTGTCTCCAAACACCGGCTGGTCGTAGAACGCCGTCGCCTTGAAGTTGTGCGGGCGGTCGGTGGGCAGTGGGCCGTTCCGGTTCGCGAGCAGGTCGATCAAGTCGAACTGCGACGAGATGTTCGGGTCGCTCTGGCCGTTCGACGATGAGAACGTACCGGGGTAGTTACCGAGCGTACGCGAATAGGTGTAGCTCGAAATCACCGAGAAGCGATTCGACAACCGCTTGTTGAGCGTCAGCAACAGGGCATCGTAGTTGCGGCGGGCCTTCGGGAAAACCGAGCCAACCAGCTTGTAGGCACTG
>ERZ724510.487-NODE-487-length-22888-cov-5.605177_pt1 | contig 22888 bp, 23 predicted proteins | sample MGYA00376043_ERZ724510 | MGnify/ENA primary metagenome ERZ724510 (study PRJEB28724, sample SAMN07190888) | wastewater metagenome | isolation source: influent of sewage treatment plant in Hong Hong | place: USA: Christiansburg, Virginia | collected 2016-03-01 ... | reverse complement strand
CCCATTGATTCCTGCTGGCCGCGGGCGACGCTATGCAATCGCTTGATGAAGGTGCGCACGACGAATGCAATGAAAGGAACGACAGAAAGCGTAATCAGCGTCAGCCGCCAGTTCAGGTAAACCAGCCAGCCCATGAGGCCGATGATAGACAGGGAGTCCTTGATCAGTGAAGTGAGGGCTGAAGTGGCTGCACCCGCAACACCGCTGACGTCGTAGGCAATGCGCGACATCAGGCGGCCAGAGAGGTTGTCACTGTAATAGCTGCTCGGCAGGCGGATCATGCGCTCGAACATTTTCTGACGCAGTTCGGCAATGACGTTGTTCGATACCCAGCTCATGGCGTAATCGCCAATGAAACCGAATATCGCCCGGGCCAGAAAAATGCCCATGATGGCCAGTGGGTAGAGCACCCAATCCCAAGTGCCACTGGCTTTGGAGAAGCCATCATCAAGCAGGTATTTCATCATTGCCGGGAATACCGGCTCGGCCAGCGAGGCAAGGCCCAGGCAGACAAGCGCCGCGACAAAGGCTTTCCAGTAGGGGCGGACATAGCTTAGCAGTCGGAGATACAACTCGCGGCTGGTCATGTCATTCGACATGCAAATCCTTGAAACGAAAATGGAAGCCGGGATTATACCTGTGCGTCAGTTGCCTGACCGAGCGAACGGTAGAGTGCTAGCAGGCGTTCGGCCATTGCTGGCAGGGTGAGCACCTCAACGCTGGTGCGCGCAGCACTGCGCGCGCTCTCGTTGCCGGCCAGTGCAGCAAGATCATCAAGGCGCCGGGCCAGTTCAGGTTGATTGATGGCATCAACCACCCAGCCATTGACACCAGTTTGTATCCATTCCTGCGCGCCGCAGGTGGTCGATGTCACCATCGGCAGCCCGCAGGCGAGGGCTTCCAGCGCCGCGTTCGGGCAGGGGTCGTAAAGGGTAGGTAAGACAAAGCCATCGGCTGCGCCGTACCAGGGGCGAACATCCTTGAGCGGGCCGGTGAAATGGACGCGCTGGCTCAAGCCCAGCTTGTTAGCCAGTGCTTGCATGACTTTCAGCTTGCGGTCGGCGCCGACGATGACGATGTGTGTTTCGTGGTTTTGCATCTGCGCTGCCGCCCGTAGCAATTGCGGTACACCCTTGCGCTCGAAACCGCTGCCGACAAACAACAATACTGGTGCATCGGCCGGAATGCCGGCCTCGGCACGTGTTTTCAAACGGAACTCATCGGCCAGTGCCGGGTGAAACACTGTCGTATCGACTCCGTTGTAGATCACCGGCAACTTGTTACGGTCAACGCCGTAAAAGTGCGAAATTTCTTCAGCCACCATCTGCGAATTGCAGATCACCGCCTGCAGCGCCGGGTGGGCAAACATCTCGCGTTCCGCCGCCAGCACATAACGGTGATAGGGCGAACAGCGCTGGGCCAACTTTTGCGGTGCACTCAGCACGCGCGCTCGATGCGCCAGCCAGGCGGCATGCACGCCATCGCCGGCACGAAAAATCATGCAACCGGGAATGCGTTCATGCGATTGGGTGATGTCAAAACCGCCCTTGGCCATTTCGCTCTGCGCTGCCGCCGCAAAACTCCGGTCACGCGCCGCCCGGCCACCGAATAGTCGCGAATAGGCCGGGTCACAGGTGATTTGTTTGAAACCCTGGCGTGGCGCGCCATCCCAGTTGCGCGTAATCAGCGTGACTTCGGCGCCTTCATTTGCCAGTGCGCCAAGTGCCCGCTCGACAAAACGCTCGGCGCCGCCGAACGGGTTGTAGCGTTGGCGAACGATGGCAATTTTCACGGTGCCAGCAGTTCGTGCGCTGCCGCCAGGACTTCTTCAACCGTCAGTGACGTCAGGCAATCGCTGACCTTGCCGCCGCCGCAGCCATCGACGCCGCATGGGCGGCAGGGATGTTGCGTGCTGGCAATCACGCGGAAAGGCACGCCCCACGGCCCCCACTGTTTGTCACCGGAAGGCCCGAAGAGCGCGACAGTCGGTGTGCCAACCGCTGCAGCAATATGCATTGGCGCCGAATCGACACCGATAAACAGTTTGGCGGCTTGAGTCAGTGCGGCCAGTTCCTTCAGCGACAACTGGCCGGAAAGGCTGAAGGCCGGGGTTTTCAGGCGAGTCTGAATGGCCTCGAGCATGGCTTTTTCATCCTTGCTCGGCGCGGCGGTCAACACCACCGCATGGCCTTCAGCCTGCAGGCGCTCAACCAGCGCTGCCATGCGCTCGACCGGCCAGCATTTGAAGAACCAGCGCGAAGCCGGGTGGATATGGATGAAATCGCCGCCGCGCAAGCCAAATCCCGCCAGATGCCGGGCCACCGATTCATTGGCCACCGGCCCCGGTACCAAAGTCATGCGCCGTTCATCCGGCCCCGGTTGTATGCCGATGCGGCGCAGGGCATCGAGATTGGTTTCCGCCATGTGACGCAGCGGATTATGCAGGGATTGCAGGTGGGTGAAGCTTTGTTTCCAGCGCTTGCTGCGCCCCTTGACCACCGGCCCGACCGACCAGCGCGGCTTGAGCAGCCGGCACAACCAGGCACCACGCCAGTGTTCCGTCAGGTGAATCACCAGATCGTAAGCGCGTGATTTCAGCGTGCTGTAGAGCGCCAGTTCAGCCTTGATCTGACCGATGGCGCCGAGTTGCTTCCATTTGCGGTCGATGCAATGGACCTGTGCAATCGCCGGGTGCAGGGTCAGCATTTCAGCTGTGTCAGCATAGACCAGCGCATCGATTTCGACCTGCGGCGCATGGGCCTTGAGTACCGAAAAAACCGGTGAACTGACCAGCACATCGCCGTGATGGCGCAATTTGATGACCAAAACACGCTTGATTTCGCCAAGCGGTACGGCATCGCGCAAAGGATTGAACGTTTCCATGCCGCTCATTTTACCGGGGGACGTCGACCCGCGTGCAGGAACCGTAAGCGAAGACCAGTTCCGTCCAGCGTTCCGGCGGTAAATCCTGCCAATGGGCGAGCAGGGTGCGAATGACGCCGGCGTGGGTGACGATTACTGCCTCCGGCACATTCAGGTCAGCGACAAAATCAAGCGCCCGGCGCTGCAGGCTGAGTGGCGATTCGCCACCGGGTGGAGCATAGCCAGCCACATCCGCAGCCCAGGCGTCGAGTTGTGTACGCGGGATGTCGTCCCAGGCTTGACCTTCCCAGTCACCAAAATTCATTTCGGCCAGCCGCTCGTCAAATAGCGGCTGCATGTGCAGGCATGCCGCCAGTTCACGGCAACGCCGCAGAGGGCTGCTCCACAGGGGCAGGTAGTCGGGTAACTGGCGTTTTAATTGACCTGCAACGGCGGCTGAATTTTCAGCCGAAATATCGAGTTGACCGTAACAAATGCCCGGTTCTATGCAGGGTTTGGGATGGCGAATGAGGTGAAGAATCAAGGCGAATCGGTTCCGCCATGGGGTGAGTTGAGATTCAGGCGAATTGCCGTTTATTTTCGCGTGCGCCGCTCAAGCGCATCCATTTCGTCCTTCAGTTTCTTGATTTCGTCATGAATCTTTTTTTGCTCGGACATTGGTAAAAATCCGGTATTCATCAGCTTGTCTTCCAGCTTTTGAATGTTGTTGACCAAATTTTTAATGCGTTCGTAGGGTGTAGTGAACATTTTTTTCTAACTATTTGGACAGATGGTTCAATTCTAGGGTATTCGCCGGTTAATTTTCTAGAGTTTTAACAGTCATTGCCAGGTTGCCAATAAACCAAGATAAAAGAAAATCTCACTGACCTGTTGCGTTGCCCCCAAGCAGTCGCCTGTATAACCACCCAGCCAGCGCCTGAATTTGAGTGCAAGCCAGAATGTTGAAATGGCGGCGAGGCAGCAGGCAGAAAGTACATTTGCTATCGGCAGTAAAAAAAGAACGGGAATTACGGAGCCCAAAGCGACCAGCAAGGCACCTGTAGACAAGCGTGTTGCCAGTGGTTTGGACTTGGCGAGCAAATCTTCACGAACGTAATCCATCGTTGCCAGCAACAGCGTCGAGCACAGGCGGGAAAAGGCATGGCCGGCAAGTAGCGCAAAAGGAATCAGCGCCGCATCCAACCCATTGAGCAGCGTGAATTTGCCGAGCAGGGCAAGCACCATGGCGACAACACCGTAACTGCCGACCCGCGAGTCCTTCATGATTTCGAGGATGCGCAGTTTTTCCCAGCCGCCGCCAAGGCCATCGACCGTATCAGCCAGGCCATCCTCGTGGAAGGCGCCGGTAGCGTAAATGGTGGCGGCCATCGATAGCAAAACAGCAACCGGCTGCGGCCAGATCAAGGCTGCGCCCAAATAAATCAGCGCACCAATGCCGCCGACCAGCAGGCCAACCGCTGGAAAATAGCGCGCCGACTGGTTCAGCGCCTCCGCTGAATGCCCGACCCAGCCGGGCACCGGCAAGCGCGTGAAAAAGCGGATGGCGCCGAAGAAATATTCCAGCTCGCGCTTGAGCATCAGCTCTTTTCTGCCACACCGGCCGACGCGAAGCTGGCCATGTCGTTGAGGAAGTTGAGTGAGGCCAATACCAACGGATAAGCCAGCGCGGCACCGGTCCCTTCGCCCAGACGCAAGCCGAGATCAAGCAGCGGTTCGGCGTTCATTGCCTGCAATTGTGCGCTGTGACCAGCTTCAGCTGAGCGGTGGCAGAAGACGCAGTATTCGGCCAGCGCCGGATACAGCTTTATTGCGGTCAACGCGGCAGAACCGACAATAAATCCGTCGATCAGCAAGGTCATTTTGGCCTCGGCGGCACCGAGCATGGCGCCAACCATCATGGCAATTTCAAAACCGCCGAATTCGGCGAGCACCGCCAACGGTTCGTTGCTGCCGCCGGTGCTGCGATAACGGGTCAGGGCTTGTTCGAGCAAGCCGTGCTTGCGCGCCAGCCCGGCATCATCCAGCCCGGTGCCGCGCCCGATGCAATCGGCCAAAGGAACGCCGGTCAGACAATGCGTAATCAGCGAAGCTGCCGCCGTATTGCCGATACCCATTTCGCCAAAGCCGACAACATTGCAGCCGTTGATGGACAAATTGCGGCTGATTTCTGCACCGCGTGCAATGGCCGCCACACATTGTTCTTTGGTCATGGCCGGCTGCTCAATGTAATTGGCCGTGCCGAGCGCCACCTTGGCGTTGATCAGCCCGCTGCGTTTGCCGAAATCGTGCGCGACGCCGGCATCGATGATGGCGAGATGCATGTCGTTCTGCCGGGCGAAAACGTTGATCGCCGCGCCGCCGCTGAGAAAATTCTCGACCATCTGCCAGGTCACATCCTGCGGGTAGGCAGAAACGCCAGCCTTGGTCGCGCCATGATCGCCGGCAAAAACCAGCAAATGCGGCTGGCCAAATTCCGGGTCCAGGCGCTGCTGGATCAGGCCAATTTGTTTTGCCACTTTTTCGAGTTGACCGAGCGCACCAAGTGGTTTGGTCTTTTGATCGATTTTTTGCTGCAAGGCAGCCGCCAAACCCTGATCCGGGGTGACGATGTTGAAACTTGAATGCATCCGATTCTCCAGTTCAAAAAAGCAAAAGGGCCTCGCCCCGGCATTTTTCAATGCAAGCGCGAAACCCTGTCCACAGGCTCCCTGTACCGATGATTCGACACGTCTTCTGGCTTTCGGATCAGCCGGTTTGTCGCGCCTTCCCGGCCGGGTTTCCCCTTGGCCAGTGGCATCCTGCGACAACCGTCCCCGATTACAGCGGCGGGCCCGCCACGGATTTACACCGTGTTCCGTAATTTCGAATCGGTGCCGATTATACCGGTTGCGACATCGCCGCACATTCGCCCACAATACCGGCCATGAAAGAACTCATTTTTGGTGGCGCCCGTTCCGGCAAAAGCCTGTTGGCTGAACAGCGTGCCCTTGCCTCCGGTCTGCATGTCGTTTATCTGGCCACCGCACAAGCCGGTGATGGCGAAATGGCGCGCCGGATTGCGCATCATCGCGAGCGTCGTCCAGCCGACTGGGGCTGCGCCGAGGAAAACCTGCTGCTGGCTGCCAAGCTAAATGAACTGGCGGCACCCGATACCTGCATATTGGTTGATTGCCTGACCTTGTGGCTCTCCAATCTGCTTTTTGCCGGTCAGGCAGCCACTCAGGCCGAAGCTGGTCTAGCCATCGATTGCCCCGTTTTTCGCAATGAAACCGATGCCTTGATTGATGTGTTGCCGCATTTGCCCGGCCACATCATTCTGGTTTCAAACGAAGTGGGCTGGGGCATCGTGCCGATGCATCCGGTATCGCGGTTATTTGCCGATGAGCAGGGCCGCCTGAATCAGCGCGTGGCAGCGGTTTGTGATCAGGTCACGCTGGTTGCCGCTGGCCTGCCTTTGCTGCTCAAAGCAGCGGCGCTGGCTCCCGGTTGATATGAACTCGGAGTATCCTTGCGGCCAGCGACACAACAGATGTCATTCGATGGATAAAAAATGAAGAATTTGCTGGATATTCTGGCTTCGGGGATACATGACGCGAAAAACCAGCTGTTTCTCGCCGAATCATTGATCGCAGCGACTGAAGCCAAGCATGGGTTATCTCTTGGCGAAGCGCGTTATGCGATTGAGGCGGCCTCTGATCGGCTGTCGCGTGCCTTGGCCGCCTATCAAATCACGCGCCACGACGCGGCGCCTGCTGTAACGCCCGTGATTCTCGAAGACCTCTGCGAGGAAGTAATGCTCGCACAAAAACTTCATTTGGCCAGCCGGGAAGTCACCCTGACGGTTGATTGCCAGGTATTCGATGCCTGGCCACTGGACCGCGATCTGGTCACCGATATGCTTAATAACGCCGTCCAGAACGCCGGTCGATACGCCCGCAGCATGGTAAAAATCAGCGTCACGACTGAAGATCAATGGTTGTGTCTGGTTGTCGAAGACGACGGCCCTGGTTTCCCCTCGTTACCACCCGAGTTCGGCATCGGCCTGATGGTGGCTGACCGCCTGGCTGCTCTGCATGTCCAACACGGGCGAAAGGGGTGTCTGATATTGAACAATATGTCGGCTCTGGGTGGCGCGCGATTTGAATTGAGGTTGCCCTGATGGGGAATTACAGCAAAAAGCGTTTTCTCGTGGTCGATGACCAGCCAATGGCGCGCGAAGCCTTGCGCAGCATTGCGCTGACGGTTGGTGCGTTTGCCGTCGAGTTTGCCTCAAGTTATCAGGATGCGCTCTACCGTATCCGCAACAATGTGCCGGATATCATCCTCAGCGACTACATGCTGGGCGATGGGCGTTCGGGGCAGCAATTACTGGAAGAGTTGCGCCGCTTCAACATGCTGCCGGACGAAACCATTTTCATGATGGTGACCGGCGAGCAGGCTTACGAACAGGTGGTTTCGGCCGTTGAGCTGGTCCCCGACGACTACATCATCAAGCCGTTTTCACCTGACAAACTCGTCTTGCGCCTGGATCGCATCACGGCCAAGAAAAATTTCTTCGCCGGTTTCTACCGCGAGAAGCGCAAACAGGATTTCGCGGCAGCCATTGCTTTTCTGGAAGCGCAGCGAGATACCGAGGCCGGGCGTCCTTATCGTTTCGAGATTCTTCGCCAACAGGCAGAAACGCAACTGGCGATTGGTGACCTGAAATCTGCCGAGGCCACATACCGTACCATTCTCGATAAGTACGAATTTCCCTGGGCGCGTGCCGGCATGGCGCGTACCATGCATCGCCAAAGTCGTCTGGTCGAGGCGCGTCAGGAAATCGAGCGAGTGGTTGCCAGCACACCGCATTTCTTTGATGCAGCGGATCTCAAGGCGACCATTTGCATGGCCCAGGGCGAGCATGCAGAAGCGCAGCGTGTGCTTGATGAAGTCGCCAAACGAACTCCGCGCAACTACCTGCGCAAACGCCTGCTCGCCGAGGCGGCTACCCTGAATGGCGATACCGAGACTGCGCGTGCGGCGATGACGGATGTCATTACCAATGACACGATGCCCGGCGCGATTGCCCCGGAGGACAGGCTGGCGCTGGCGCGCAGCCACATCAACAGCGGCGATAATATTTCCGCCGAAAAAATACTGCTCAGCCTGCGTGATGGGGAAGTTCGTAGCCTGAACCTGCCTGAGCAGGCAAGCTATGCGGCCCTGATGGCGCTGGCTTCGCCTGAGCGTGGCACCAGCCGCTTTTCCGGTCTGCGCCCGGCAATGCTGGCCAGCAAGCTGACCCCGACCGCGCAGATGGATATTGTGCGGGCAGCCTTATCCGTGAAGGATCATAAACTGGCCGACTTGCATACCGACTATTTGATGAGCAGTCTGGATGCAAAGAAGGTGTTTAGCAACATTCGAGCGCAGTACGCCTTGCATGGCCGCGAACAGGATTTTCGTACCATTCAGCGCGAAGTAGCACTCCGACGTATTCAGCATGAGGCCGCTGCACAGTCGGCATCGGCAATGATCGATTTCTAGGCAGGCGGCAGCAAGCCTGCCATCTTTTCCCAGTTCAGCGCCGCTTCGACCGAATCGGCCAGACGATTCAGATCAGCTTCACGGCGGGCCGCAAAATCGACCTGTTCACTCTCTTCCATGCCGGCCCAGGCGAGCAGGGCAGTCAACGCTTCGGGATGGTCAAAAATGCCGTGGCAGTAAGTGGCAAAGATTTGATTGTCGGTAGAAATGGCTCCGTCGCTACGCCCATCCGTCAGTTGCACCGCCGCCCGTTCCAGCCCGTTGCCACTGGTCAAACCCAGGTGGATTTCGTAGCCGTTCATGGCGGGCGAACCCGGCAAGGCGAGGTGGCCGCTGACATTGCGCAGCTGTTTTTCACTTTCCAGTGTTGTCATGCATTCCAGCACGCCTAGGCCGGGCGTGCTGCCGGCCTGCCCTTCGAGGCCGAGCGGGTCGTTGATGGCGAGGCCGAGCATCTGGTAGCCGCCGCACAGGCCGATGACCTTGCCACCGTAGCGCAGGTGTTTCTGGATAGCTGTATCCCAGCCTTTGCTGCGCAACCATTCCAGATCGGCGCGCACGGCTTTTGATCCGGGCAGCACGATCAGGTCAGCCGGGGGCGGGGTTTCGCCGGGGCCGATCCAGCGGAAATCGACTTCCGGATGCAGGCGTAGCGGGTCGAGATCGTTGTGATTGGAAACGCGCGGATAAGCTGGCGCAATGACTTTAATTTTTGGCGCTTTTTGGCTGTCGACCGTAACCGTTGCAATCGCGTCCTCGGCATCGAGCATCAGGCCATGCAAATAGGGCAAAACGCCAAGTACTGGCTTGCCGGTGCGCTCTTCCAGCCAGGTCAGGCCGGATTCAAGCAGGCTGATGTCGCCGCGAAAACGGTTGATGACGAAACCTTTGACGCGGTTTTGCTCGGAGGGCGAGAGCAAATCGAGCGTGCCGACCAGATGAGCGAAAACGCCGCCACGATCAATGTCGGCAATCAAAATCACCGGGCAATCGACTTCCTCGGCAAAGCCCATGTTGGCAATGTCGCGGTCGCGCAGATTGATTTCCGCCGGTGAGCCGGCGCCTTCAACGACGACGCATTCATAGGCGGCTGTGAGGCGTCCCCAGGATTCGAGCACGGCGCCCATCGCCCGTGGTTTGTAGTCGTGATAGGCCTTGGCATCCAGATCAAAAGCCACCTTGCCGTGAATGACCACTTGCGCCTTTTTGTCAGTGGTTGGTTTGAGCAGCACCGGGTTGAAATCGGTATGCGGTTCCAGCCCGGCGGCGAGCGCCTGCAAGGCTTGCGCCCGGCCAATTTCGCCACCATCGACCGTCACGGCAGAATTGAGCGCCATGTTTTGCGGTTTGAATGGCGCCACGCGCACACCACGGCGCTGCAAAATTCGGCACAGCGCAGCAACCAGCGTCGTTTTGCCGGCATCGGAGGTGGTGCCTTGAACCATCAGGGCCAAGCAGGACATGGGGTGATCCAGAAAAAGGGAGGGCGCGATTATCCCATGCGAGCCAGCTACGGCTCGACTCCCTGACCGGCCTCTTCATAAGTTTTACCATCGCGAATCTGGTAAATACGGCGGAAAGTCGGGATGATTTTTTCGTCGTGAGTGACGACGATAATCGCTGTACGGTACTGCTGCGCCATGCGGTTGAGGATGCGCATGACGGCCATCGCCCTTTCACTGTCGAGCGGTGCGGTGGGTTCGTCGGCGAGAATGACCGGTGGCTGATTGGCCAACGCGCGGGCAATCGCTACCCGCTGCTGTTCGCCACCCGAAAGCTGCGAGGGCTGCGCCTTGGCGCGGTGCTGAACATCCAGCGCCTGCAATAATTCGAGTGCGCGTTGCCGGGCCAGCAGATTTGGCTGGCCGGCCAGCATCGGCAGCAGGGCGACGTTGTCGGTGACATCGAGAAAGGGAATCAGATAAGGTGCCTGAAAGACAAAGCCGATCCGGTCGCGGCGCAGGGCACGCAGATCGCTTGTTTTCCAGGCGTTGTCGTAGATCACCTCGTCGCCCAGTGTCATGCGCCCGGCGGTCGGCTCGATCACCGCGCCCAGACACTTGAGCAAGGTGCTTTTGCCGGAGCCGGAAGGCCCGATCAGCCCGACCACTTCGCCCGGCGCGACGGTCATATTCACCTCTTTTAAGGCGTCGACCGCAGCATCGCCCTCGCCGTAGCGCTTGCGCAGGCCTTCGATATGAATGCCAAAACCCCTGTTTGTCGTCGTCATCTCAACCACCAATCGCCGTTGCTGGATCAACCCGCAAGGCAGCCCGAATCGCCAGCGTACTGGCCAGCGCGCAGATCACCAGCACCAGCACGAAGCCGCGCACGGCATCGCCCGGTTCAAGCAAGACGTATTTCGGGAAAATCGGTGCCCACAAGGTGGCGACTGTTTTGCCGACGATAAAGCCAATTAGCCCGAGTCCCAGGGCCTGTTGCAGAATCATCCAGGCAATCGTCCGATTGCGCGTGCCGATCAGCTTGAGTACGGCGATTTCGCGGATTTTGCCCAGCGTCATCGTGTAGATGATGAAGGCGACCACCGCCGCGCTGACAATCGACAGAATGACCAGAAACATGCCGATCTGTTTGGCTGAGGTGGCAATCAGCTTGGCAACCAGAATTTCTTCCATTTCCACCTGCGTGTACGTCTGTAAATGCAGCCAGCGGCGGATTGGTTCGGCGACAACGTCAGGCGATTGCCCGGCCTGAACCTGCACCAGCACGGCATTGACGTTGTGATTGCTGCTCTGGCTGGCCTGAATCGCCTCCAGCAAACCCGGCACCGCGGGCCGATTAAGTGAGGGATTGGCCGCCGTACGTGCCCGGTCATTGCGAATCGCCTCGTTGTCCTTGAGAAACTGCGCTTCCTGCCCATCCTTGAGCGGGATGAAGACCATCGGGTCGCCACCGGACGACACCATGCGCTTGGTCAAACCCACCACCTGATAGTCGTGACGGCGAATGCGAATGGTCTCGCCCAACTGAAAGCCGGTTTTGACATCAGCCACCGCCTCGTAGTGGCTGCGATTCACCTGCCGCCCGGCGACTAGAAACGGCGGCTCGCCCGGTTGCCCCGGCTCAAAGCCAACGACCATCGCCCGCACATCGCTCTCTGCGTGGCGCACCTGCATGGTCAGGTAAGTTACATTGGCCGCTTTGGCGACGCCGGGCTGGCCGAGAACGCTGCGATAAACATCGTCGTGAATACTCGATGATTCAGCATATGGCCCCTGCGTATCCTTCTGCACCACCCAGATATCGGCCCCGCTATTGCGCAACAAGGCGCGTGCATCGTCGACCATGCCACGATAAATGCCGGCCATGCTCAGCGTGACACCGATCAACAAGCCCAGCCCCATGCCGGTCAGCAGAAAGCGCGGCCAGGCATGTAGAATATCGCGCCCGGCGAGGCTGATCATGAAGCGCTCCCGACCAAGTTTTCGACGACCTTGATCTTGCTGCTTTCACTGAGTGTCTTGTCGCGATGAACGACGACCGAGTCACCCGCCTTGACGCCCGCCAGCACCTGGATCAAACCGCCCGAACTCTGCTGCCCGAGACGGACCGGTGCAAACTTCAAGCCGCCTTCCTGCACCAGCCAGACGCCGGTCTGCTCGTTCAGACGCTGGATGCAGGCGCTGGGCAGCAAGACGCTGTTAGCCAAAACCGGCAGTTCCAGCATCACCTCGGCCAGCTCGCCGACTGTCAAGTCGGGCGGAATTTGATCCAGTGCAACCAGCGCGACGCGCTCTTCGGTGATGCTGTCGCTGAGTTTTTCCAGACGGACGACCTTGCCGCTCAGCACTACGCCGGGATTCGAGCGCAAGGTGATACGTGCCGGCAAACCGAGCGCCAAGCCCGCCGAACGGCCCTGATCAAGTCGTAGTTTGAGCCACAAACTGGCCGGATCAATCAGGCGCAAAACCGCCTGGCCGGCAACCACCGTCGAACCCGCTTCGGCTTCCCGCGCGCTAACCAAAGCATCGGCTGGCGCCAGCAAACGCAAATTCGCTCGTTGTTGCTGCAGGGCACTACGCTCAGCTTCAAGTCGCACGATATCTTCCCGCGCCCCGCCCAGATTGGCTTGCGCTGCCCCTTGTGCGGCCTGCGCCGACGATTGTTCCTGCAAACGCGCCTCAACGGCACTCGGGCTGATGAAGTTTATCTTGCCAAGATCGACATACCGCTTGGCATTGCCCGTCGCCAAGGCCTGCCGCGCCTGCATGTCGCGCACCTGCGCTTCGGCGGCGCCAACGCTACTGCGCGCGCGGCCAATCGCGGCCTGTGCTGCAGCGATTCGTGCGTCGAGATCGACTGCATCCATTTCAGCCAGCAACTGACCATTTTTTACGCTCTCACCGACGTCGACCGTAACATGCTTGACGCGGCCGGCCAGTGTCGGCCCGATCAGGTAGGAACGCCGCGCTTCAACTGTCGCCAAACCAAACAGGGAGGGCGTGACCTGGCCTTCACCGGCCTTGGTGACTGTAACCCGCACCGGCGCCAATGGGCCGGAACGGGCGACAAGCAGCCCAAAGGCCACCAACACAATGATGCCGAAGAGCAGCAAAGCGGCACGCCGCAGGTTTGTCTTCGTGAACAGTTCGGTTGATTTCATGTTGCGTCCCCTGAATTTTGACTAGCAATCCCGCGCTCAAAAATTGCCAGAACAGCCTCGGCCTGTTCGCGCATGGCAAGCGGGCTACCCGCCACCATCGATTGCATGACCAGCCCCTGAATGCTGCCGATAAAGAGACTCGCCGCCGCCTGTTGGTTGATGTTTTTGTCCAGATCACCGCGCTGCGCTGCCGCTTCAAGCAAGCGCATCAGCAGTTGGCGATACTGTGCCAACATGCTGCGTATGCGCTGCTTGACCGGCGAATCGATGGCGCGCTGCAGTTCATGAAAAATGAAAAGTGGCGTGCCGGGGTGTTCGATAACAAAACCAACATGCGCGAGAAAGATGGCGCGCAACGCAGCCAGTGGCGAAGTCGCCTGTTCTGCCGCCTGCGCTATCGTCGTCAAGAGCGTGCTGGCCACCCGCTCGGCCACCGCCAGCCAGATATCTTCCTTGCTCGGGAAGTGCTTGAAAATGGCGCCCTGACTCAAGCCCAGTGCCTTGGCAATTTCTGCCGTGGTGATCAGGCCCGGGCTGCGCTCTGCCGACAGACTGAGGACGGCTTCGATGATTTCGGCGCGCCTTGCCTCGCTCGATAAGCGAGGAGCTGCGCTGATTGTTTCAGTCATCATCGAAATCACCAGTAAGTAATTAGTTACTTACCAATATATCAGCAATATCGAATACTCAATAGCGCGGCATAAACTTGCTTCACCGCGCGGGGTCGCTTAGCATCTCGTTCGCCCGGCTTATCGGGTAAATGTCTCCGGGTGCCCTGCGGGGAGAATCGGGAAGGCGGTGAAAATCCGCCACGTGCCCAACGCTGTAAGGAGGATGGGCGGTGCAAAATGCCACTGATGCAAGTCGGGAAGGTGCACCGTTCGATTGAATCCAAGTCAGAAGACCGGCCGGGAGATTTTTGTCAGCTGCACGGAACGGCAGCTAACGCTTTTCCACAAGGGGAATCCATGGAAAACCAAAGCGCGCATCAAGCGCAAGCATTTTCAGATGCCGACCGGGCTGCGGTCTATCAAGCCATTTTCAACCGGCGTGACGTGCGTGGCCAGTTTCTGCCAGATGCCGTACCGGATGAGGTGCTCAGTCGCGTGTTGATGGCCGCCCATCACGCGCCATCGGTGGGCTTCATGCAGCCGTGGAACTTTCTGCTGATCCGTTCGCCGGAAGTAAAACAGCGTGTGCAAGCGGTCTTTCGCCAAGCTAACGATGAAGCGGCGCGCATGTTTCCTGATGAAAAGCGCGAAATCTACAGCCGCCTGAAGCTGCAAGGCATACTCGAATCGCCGATAAATCTTTGTATTACCTGTGATCGCACACGCAGTGGGCCGGTGGTGCTGGGCCGTACCCACATGCCGACGATGGATTTGTACAGCAGCGTCTGTGCCGTGCAAAACCTATGGCTGGCGGCGCGCGCCGAGGGCTTGGGGGTGGGTTGGGTGAGTATTTTTCACGAAAAGGCACTGCAGGATGCGCTCGCCGTTCCACATCACATCGTGCCGATTGCCTATTTGTGCATCGGCTATGTCAGCCATTTCAACGATACGCCGGAATTAGAAAAAGCCGGCTGGTTACCGCGCCTGCCAATTGATGAATTGGTTTTTCACGAGCAATGGGGCGAAAAAAATGCCGCAGAAAACGAGTTGACCGCAACATTGCGCGCCATGCAAACCAATATTCAGGAAAATCGAGTGTTTCCCAAGTGAATTTCAGCTTTGACGCCTTCGCCATGCCTTTGGTCGCGCTGGTTGCCGTGCTGCTTGACCGCCTGCTCGGCGAGACGCGACGCTGGCACCCGCTGGTGGGTTTCGGCAATCTGGCGGGGGCGATTGAACGGCGCCTTAACCGGCGCAGCTTGCCGGCGGGAATTTTCGCCTGGCTGCTTGCCGTCGCACCGTGGGTTGCCCTCGCTTTCTGGCTGCGTCCGTTTGCACCATTCGTAGTCGATGTCGTTTTGCTCTATTTCGCTCTTGGCGCCCAAAGTCTTTGCGAACATGCCGCAGCCATAGCCCAACCTTTGCAGGCCGGGCAGTTGGACGAAGCGCGTCAGCGGGTTGGCTGGATTGTCTCGCGCGATACCGCTGCGCTCGATGAATCCGGTATCGCCAAGGCCGGCGTTGAATCGGTGCTGGAAAACGGCAACGATGCGATCTTCGGCGCGCTGTTCTGGTTTGCCTTGCTCGGCGGCCCCGGCGCACTGCTCTTCCGCCTGGCCAATACGTTGGATGCGATGTGGGGCTATCGAACAGAGCGTTTCAATCTGTTTGGTCGCCCGGCGGCGCGCCTTGATGACGCCTTGAACTGGATTCCCGCCCGCCTGACCGCACTGACTTACGCACTGTTTGGCAAAACCCGCGCCGCGCTGGCTTGTTGGCGTGCTCAGGCGCCGGGGTGGGATAGCCCGAATGCCGGGCCGGTGATGGCGGCGGGTGCCGGCAGCCTCGGGGTCGCGCTGGGCGGTGCCGCGATTTATCACGGACAGGAAGAAATTCGCCCGCCACTTGGTGAAGGGGCGGCGCCAACGGCGGCTGATCTCTCGCGGGCGATTGTCCTAGTTAAAAACAGCCTGTGGTTTTGGCTACTCGGTTTATTCATCATTTCTGGAGTGCTGCATGCTTGAGCATGGCGGACGCCTGCGCGAAGCCGCAGCCCACTACAACATCCCGCTTGAAAACTGGCTGGATTTATCGACCGGCATCAACCCGGAAGCCTGGCCGGTTCCCGCCTTGCCGGCCACCTGCTGGCAACGTTTGCCGGAAGCCAATGATGGCCTCGAAGCGGCGGCAGCGTCTTATTACGGCAACAGCAATCTGCTGCCAGTCGCCGGTTCGCAAGCTGCAATTCAGGTCTTGCCGACGCTCCTGCCGCGCGCTGTTGTGGCGTGTCTCAGCCCTCTTTACGCCGAGCATCCGCAAGCCTGGCAGCGCGCCGGTCATCGCCTGCGCTTTTTGCAAAATGCCATGCTGCCGCGTGCGCTTTCCGTTGCCACGCCCTATGTGCTGCTCTGTAATCCGAACAACCCGACGGCCGAGCATCACCCGCATGATGTTGCGGTCGACGCCGCAAAACAGCTAAAAAAACGTGGTGGCTGGCTGATTGTTGATGAGGCCTTCATGGATGCCACGCCGGTCGAAAGCCTTGCCCCGCTGGCCGGCACGGCAGAAGCGCCAAACCTGATCGTGCTGCGTTCGCTGGGCAAATTCTTCGGCCTGGCTGGTGCGCGGGTCGGCTTTGTTCTGGCGGCGCCGGACATTCTCAATCGGATGGCCGAAAGCATTGGCCCGTGGACCGTTTCCGGCCCGGCTCGCGAAGTTGCCCGGCTGGCCTTGCTTGATGACAACTGGCAAACGGCTATGCGCAAGAAACTGACGCTGGCCGGCGCATGGCTACATGACATATTGCAGCCGCTCGGCGAAGTCAAAAGTGCGCACCTGTTCGCCACCCTAAACAGCCCGCATACCGCAGAACTGCACCTTTACCTTGCCCAGCAAGGCATCCTGACGCGCATCTTCGATCAGCAACCTTTGTTGCGCTTCGGCCTGCCCGGCAATGAACCTGACTGGCAGCGCCTGAGCTCTGCCCTTATTCAATGGAAACCCGCATGAAATTTCGCCATTTTTTAGCGTTGACCGTAACTAGTGCTCTTTTCAGCAGCGCGCAGGCTGAACTCGTCTTCAAGGACGATGCGGGTCAGGAGGTTCGCCTCAAAGCGCCGGCCCAGCGCATCGTTACGTTGGCCCCGCACGCGGCGGAAAGCCTTTACGCAGCGGGTGCCGGCGACAAACTGATCGGCACGGTCGAATACAGTGACTATCCGCCGGCAGCCAAAAAAGTGCAACGCGTCGGCGGCTATTCGCGTATCGATATGGAAGCGGTTGCCGCGCTCAAGCCCGATCTGGTGATTGCCTGGCAGAGCGGTAACAACCTGACGCAGGTCGACAAACTGAAAGCGCTCGGCCTCACCGTCTACATTTCGCAACCCAACAAAATGGCCGATGTGGCCGACCAGCTTGAACGCCTTGGCCAACTGGCCGGCACTGAAGCCGTCGCCAATGCCGCAGCAGCTGCTTTCCGCAAGCGTCTGGAAACGCTGCAAACCGCCAACGCCAGCAAACCCAAGGTGCGCGTCTTCTACCAAATCTGGAAATCGCCGCTGATGACCGTCGGTGGCCCGCAAATCATCTCCGACGCCATTCGTCTCTGTGGCGGCGACAATGTGTTTGGCAACCTTGGTCAGATGGCGCCGACGGTCAGTGTCGAAGCCGTGCTCGAAGCTGATCCCGAAGCCATCATCGCCACCGGCATGGGCGATGCCAAGCCGGAATGGCTGCACGACTGGGATAAATGGACGCGCATGACCGCCGTCAAACGCGGCAACCTTTTTCACATCAACCCCGACATCATGCAGCGCCACACGCCGCGCATTCTCGATGGCGCCGAGAAACTCTGCGCCCACCTCGATGTCGCACGCAGCCGTCGTCCTGCAAAGTAATCCAATATGAGCCGCCTGCCCCAACGCATCGTCTGCCTGACCACCGAAACCGTCGAAGTGCTTTACGCCCTCGGCGAACAGGACCGCATCGCCGGCATTTCCGGCTATACCGTGCGTCCGCCGCAAGCACGCAAGGAAAAACCCAAGGTCTATGCTTTCACCACCGGCGACATTGAAAAAATACTCGCCGTCCAGCCCGATCTTGTCCTCACCTTTTCCGACCTGCAGGCCGACATTGCCCGCGACCTGATCAAGGCTGGTGTGCCGGTCTACGCCTTCAACATGCGTAGCGTGGACGACATACTCGGCATGGTTGAAACCCTGGGTCGCCTGGTTGGCGCCGAAGCCAAGGCCGTAGCGATGGTCGCCGAACTCGAAGCGCAGATTGCCGCCACCCGCGCCATCGCCGCTGAGCGCATCGCCAAAACCGGCCATCGCCCACGCGTTTATTTCGAGGAATGGGACGAACCCAATATCACCGCTGTGCGCTGGGTATCCGAAATGATTGAAATCGCCGGCGGCGAGAACATCTTTACCGACCGTGCTGCCTCACCGCTGGCTCGCGACCGCATTCTCGCCGACCCGCTGGAAGTTGTCCGCCGCGACCCGGAAATCATCATCGGCTCCTGGTGCGGCAAGCACTTTCGTTCGGAACATATTTCGCGCCGTCCTGGCTGGTCGGCCGTAACAGCCGTCCAAAATGGGCAAATGCACGAAATCAAGTCAGCCATCATTCTGACCCCAGGGCCGGTCGCCATCAGCGAAGGCTTACCCCTATTGCTCGACATATTTGATTTGTAAGAAAGCCAGCTTTGGCTGGCTGACTATAATCATTCGCCTGTTGTCTGGAGATTGAACATGAAATCTATGATTTTTGCACTCGCGCTTGTCCTCAATATTGCCCCTGCAGTTGCTGCCGATGAAGGTAGCGCTGCGATCGCTGCCATGGGAGAAATCAACGGCGTTGCGCTCGCCTGTCAGCAAATGGCCATCGTCAGTCGTGCGCGCAATGCGATCACCACGACAGCCCCAAAAACACGCGGCAATGGCGAAATTTTTGAAGAAGCTACCAATGCCAGCTTTCTTGATTTCGGCAAAAGCAAGAAAACCTGCCCAGATACGTCAGCGCTCGTGCAACGGCTGACGGATGCCGAAAAGCGGCTGACAACAGCATTCGCCAAACAATGATCCGCCTTGCCGCGCTTATCCTTTGTCTGTCGATTGCTGGCCCGGCTTGCGCGCAGGCAACGCATAGCCTGAAACTGCTGCAGGGCGAAGACGTCGGCATCATTCCGCGCTACCTCCTGCAAGATCCGAACGGGCGCTCGGTCAGCAGCGAGGATTTTCGTGGCCGTTTCCAGCTGATTTCATTCGGCTACACCTACTGCCCCGACATCTGCCCGACGACGCTGGTCGAAATAGCGGCCATTCTCAAGCAACTTGGCGATCAGGCGCAGCGCATTCAACCGATATTCATTTCCGTTGATCCGGAGCGTGATAGCGGCAAGGTGCTGCAAACTTATACCGAATTCTTCGATCCGCGTATTCTTGGCCTGACCGGTCCCGCTGCGCTTGTGCGCCGTGCCGCCGATAATTTCAAGATTCGCTATGCCAAAGTAGTCGGCTCAAATAAAGATGACAAGAACTACGCGGTCGATCATTCGGCAGGCATGATTTTGCTTGGCCCGGATGGCCTGTTCATCAAGAAATTTGCCTTTGCGACGCCAGTGACCAAAATTGCCGAAGAAATCGCTCAAGCCATCGAGCAGCGCTAAGTATTTCGGAAAATACGTATTGCTATGTCATTGAGTATCAAGCTACATTGGCAAAATGGTGCGTATCGTCTTCCGAGTATGGTTTTTGCTATTGGCCCTTACCTTGCTGCCGCAGGCGATGGCGGCCAATGTTGCGCTCGTTTTAAGCGATAACGGCGGCCCTTATGCAGAATTCGCGACCAGTTTTGAGGAATTCAGCAGCAAATCCAGCTGGAAAGTCAGCTACGTTGGCAAAATTGATGGTCAGCTCAGCACCCAGGCACGCCCAGACCTGATTATTGCTGTTGGCAGCGAAGCCTTTCGTGCTGTGCTGACACGCGGCGTCAATACCCCGATTCTCGCCACGCTGATCACGCGCCACAGTTACGACAAAATTCTCGCTGAGTCCGGCCGCGGCCGGCCGCGTGGTACCACTGGCGCAATCGTACTCGACCAGCCGCCAGCCCGCCTCGGCGCGTTTATTCGACATCTCCTGCCCGGCTATCAACGAGTCGGGCTTTTGAGTAGTGATGAAACGCGAAGTCAGCTACCCGTCTTAAGGCAATCGCTTGCTGGCCTGTTTATTGATAACGAGGACGTGAGCGGTGACCCGGCCTTGCTCGGTGCCATCAACACGCTGCTGCCACGTGTCAATCTGTTGCTCGCCTTGCCCGACAGCACGATTTACAAGCGCGAAAATGTGAAATCCATTCTCGTCACCACTTTCCGCCATCAGCGCCCGGTTATTGCCTTCTCCAAGGCTTTTGTTACAGCCGGGGCGCTCGCGGCAATCTATTCCACACCAGCGCAACTGGCTCGGCAGAGTGTCGATCTGCTGCTTGCCATGCCCGCGGGCTGGGTGGCCTTGCCCACGGTTCAGGTACCTGGCCAGTTCGCGATCAGCATTAACAGTTATGTTGCCCAATCGCTGAATCTTGATCTCCCGGATGAAGCCAGTTTGCGTCGTGCCCTACAGGCCGATGGAGCACCGAAATGAAACATTTGAATATTCGCCAGCGACTACTGCTCATCACGCTGCTGCCTAGCGCCTTGATGGCTATTGCCCTGGTTACCTTCTTCACCATGAGCGGCCTGCGCACACTGGAAAGCGATCTCAATGCACACGGCCATGCGCTGGTTCGTTATCTGGCGCCGATCAGCGAATATGGAATCATCTCCCGTCAAATTGAAAGTTTGCATGTCCTGGCGCAAACCAGTGTTCAGGAGCCCGGCGTTAAAGCGGCCATTATTGTTAATCAGAGGGGGCGGGCGATTGCTGTAAGCGGGCGTGTTTCACTGGGAAGTGAGCACTTGCGGAGACCGCCGCAGCAAGCCGGCGTGGTTGCTGAGAACGAGAACTGGATTGCCTTTGGCGCCCCGGTCATGCGCTCGCTTAGCGAAGCCGATGCGCTTTACGAGCCAATGACTTCCGGTGTCGAGAACCGCAACGAAGTAATAGGTGCGGTATTTGTCGAGTTCGATAAAGGTGAGCTTGCCCAACGTCAGCGCGCCCTTGTTTTGCGTGGGCTGGCGATTGTTGGCATCGGCCTGCTGCTTCTGGCCATGTTGGCCATCGCCATTGCAGACAGCGCGGCGCACCCGGTGCGGCGCCTGGTAATGGCCGTCCGCTCGATGTCGAACGGGCAATTCGATACTCGCGTCAACGCTGATTCAAGTGGTGAGTTCGGTATTCTTGAGCGCGGTTTCAATGAAATGGCTGGTCATATTGAAGATGTCCATGCTTCAATGCAGGAGCGAATTGAAGAAGCCACCGCAATGCTCGTTTTTCAGGCGCGTCACGATGCGCTGACTGGCTTGCTTAACCGGCGTGAATTCGAACAGCGCCTTGAGAGAGCGCTGCTCAATGTGCAAGCAGGCGGCGAGGAGTGTAGCGTGCTGTTCATCGACCTTGACCGCTTCAAGCCGGTCAATGACACCTGCGGCCACCTCGCGGGGGATGAGTTGCTGCGTCAGATATCCCAGTTGTTTCAGGGCCGTCTGCGTGAAGAGGATACGCTGGCACGGGTTGGTGGTGATGAATTCTGCATTTTGCTCGACAATTGCACCGGCCCGCGTGCGCGTCAGGTGGCAGAAGATATCTGTGGTTTGGCGGCTGCCTACCGTTTTATCTGGCAGGACAAAGTATTCGCCATAGGTGCGAGTATTGGGCTCAGTACCGTGAGCCGTAACGTTCGCAACATCAATGACATTCTCGCCGCCGGCGATGCCGCCTGTTACCGGGCCAAGGAAAGTGGACGTAATCAGGTCATTGAACAGTTGCCAAACGCGCAACCAGAACGCCGCCAGGAAGCCAATGGCTGGTCTGAACGCATATCCGGGGCGTTGGCCGATGGCCGTGTGCTGATCGAAGCCATGCCGTTACGTGCTTTGCAGTCAGATGTGATGACTGGTCATCTGGTAGAAATTAGCGCCCGTCTCAGCGAACCCGGCCAGCCCAGCATCTCTCTTTCCGCACTGATTGATGCCGCAGAGCGAAATGATCTGGCTCCGACCGTTGATCGCTACTTCATTGATCAGGCCATCAAAGCCCTGGCGCGTGCTGAAAAGCACGGTAAGGAACTGCATTGCCTTGTCCCAATTTCCCTCGCTTCAATTTGCCAGCGCGATACGGCTAGTTATATAGCCCAGCAACTGGCTATCTTCAATGTTGGTGGCAGAGGGCTTTGCCTGCTATTCAGTGAAGAGGAGTCTGCCCGCAAATCGACACAAGTACTTGAATTCAGCCGGAGCGTACGTAGTGTTGGTTGCCGTATTGCGTTGGATGACTTTGGTGGTGGCCTCTCCTCTTTCAGCCACCTGCGCGCCATTGCGCCAGATTGCGTCAAGCTGAGTCGCAGTTTGACCCGGGATTTGAATGGTAATCGCGCGTCGACCGCACTACTACGTGCAGTGCAGGAAATAACATCCGATCTCGATATCTACACGCTGGCTGATGGTGTCGATGATTCGGCTGGACTGCAGCAACTGAGCGAAATTGGTATTACCTACGCAGAAGGTCTGGCAGTTGCCCCCAGCGAGCCATTTCAGGTGTGGTTCGAGGGGGTGGTCATGCGTTCGTAGGGTTTGGCCTAAAAATCGACGCGCATTGAAAACCAGTGCATTTCGTTGGCGATGCGAGTTTCTCGTCGTCCTTGCATGTCATGGTTTGACATCTGGGCAACATAGGCAATCTCTGCCTTGCTGCTACCAATTTTGAACGGCCAGGCCAAACGCCAATCAACTCGCTCGTAGGGGCTAGTGTAAGAGTTACGCCGCCAACGCATCCAGCCACTCTTGTAATACATCACCGAGGCTTCGATATCGAAGGGCAGGCGTTGCATGATCATCGCAGTTTGCGAGTTGCGTGGTGCCGATTCGGATGTCTGGTTCGAGATTTTCGGAATGTTGTTTGTGGCATCTGCAATGACTGACTCGTCTGTCAAATTCGCATAAGTACGAATATAGGCATGAGCATACATCAAGCGGGTTGAATCAAAGGGTTGCCAGCGCAACTGATATTCATAGCCCTGTATCGATACATTCTCAAGATTTAACGGGGTATCTGCCCTACCGTACGGGTAGCCACCAATC
>ERZ724510.483-NODE-483-length-23032-cov-4.391304_pt1 | contig 23032 bp, 18 predicted proteins | sample MGYA00376043_ERZ724510 | MGnify/ENA primary metagenome ERZ724510 (study PRJEB28724, sample SAMN07190888) | wastewater metagenome | isolation source: influent of sewage treatment plant in Hong Hong | place: USA: Christiansburg, Virginia | collected 2016-03-01 ... | reverse complement strand
ACCGACGCCCTATCACGCGGTGGCGAGCAGTGCTGCTCGGCTCTTGGCCGTCGGGTTTTCTGCGGTTGCCGCGAGCGCCGATTTTTCAGGGCTGGCACCGGGCCCATACTTTACGACCGCAGGGGACGGGACGTTGATCGCGTTTGTGCGGCCTCGGCGACCGGTTCAGGGCTTTCGGATCGTGGGTGCGCACACCGATAGTCCAAACTTGCGACTGAAGCCACGGGCGCTCTACGAAAAGGCCGGCTATCTGCAACTCGGCGTCGAGGTCTACGGTGGCGTGCTGCTCAATAGTTGGCTCGATCGCGACCTGATCCTGTCGGGACGGGTGATCGTCCGGGGAGACGATGAGCGATTGTCGACGCGCTTGATTACGCTCAAGCAGCCAATTGTTCGAGTGCCGCAGCTTGCCATTCACCTCGATCGCGAAATCAGCGAAAAAGGCCTGCTGCTCAATCGCCAAGAACACATGGTCCCGATTCTTGGGCTTGGGGATCCCAAGAACCCGCGTTCGAACGGAGACAGCGCGCTGCTGGCCGAGCTTTGTGCCCACGAGTTAAGACTCAGTCCAAAACAGATCGTGGGCTGGGAGCTGCATCTTCACGACAGCTTGCCAGCGACGCGGGCGGGTCTTGGCAACGAGCTGATTTTGGCTCCGCGACTCGACAACCTGGCGATGTGTCACGCGGGACTGGAAGCGCTGCTGCGGACGTTTGGGATCGACGATGACAGTGGCTATGCGAAAGTGGTGGCACTGTTTGACCACGAAGAGGTCGGATCGAGCAGCGACCACGGTGCCCAGTCGGCGCTGTTGCCTCGGGTGCTCGAACGGCTGGTGCTATCGACGGGCGGGAGTCGCGAGAGTTATCACCAAGCGCTCGGTCGTTCGCTGTGTGCTTCGACGGACATGGCCCATGCCGTGCATCCCAACTACGCCGATCGTCACGAGCCGAACCACCGACCGTTACTCAACGGTGGGCCGGTCGTAAAGTACAACTCACAGCAGCGCTACGCGACCTCGTTACCGACGGCAACCGCTATCTTTGAGCTGGGCAAACAGGCGGGCGTCGAGGTGCAGCAGTACGTCCATCGCACCGACCTCCCTTGTGGCAGCACCATCGGCCCGATTGTGTCGACGCTGTTGGGGATTCCGACGGTGGATCTGGGCAACCCGATGCTGAGCATGCACTCGGTACGAGAGATGGCCGGGGCTGCGGATCCCGAAAAGATGTCGCGGCTACTTGCCCGCTTTTTGCTCAGCCGTGATCCCGTCTGAGCCAAGCCGCATCAAAACAGTCGCGCATCAAGGTTTGGGAAGAGATTGTCGCGGGACTCGCAGTCCGCGAGGAAGGCTTCGTCGATGGTCCCGGCTTCGATGTCTGCGGCGAGTCGGCCAAATCGCTGAAGGTGCATGCGGACCCTCGACTCGGCGTACGAGACAGCGGTACCGGTCTTCATAATAAACGCCCAGTCGGAAGACTGCATCAGCAGTAGCTCTCGTCCTGCCTGCGCGAGTGCCCGCTGGAGGAGCGTCACCTTCGCATCGTCCTCTTTGGCCACAAACTTTCCGACCAGCTCGTGCAGCTTGGTTTCGGCGTGGTGGATGTGACGATAAATCCAGTCGTTGCTGTTATCGATCCATACCGCCGAGTAACCGCCTTCGCCCCACGACGAGGGTGCCGGATCGCAAACGGCGTTGACCGGATAGTCGCTGAGGTACCCGGATGCCGTCTGAAGCTGCACCTCGCTGTCCGGTTGGCTGCACAGGCGCAGCACCTCGCCGAGGAACGTTGGTCCCTCGAACCACCAGTGCCCGAACAGCTCGGCATCATACGGCGACACGATGATCGGGCGACGATCCATGCGCTGCGACAGCCACGACACCTGCGCCTGCCGTTTTTCAACGAAGTCTCGCGCATGCTCACGGGCCCTGATGCGTGCAGCCTCGGGCGAGTACATCGCTTTGTCCTGCAAGTCGATGCGCGGTCCGGTTACGCGATGGTACTTGTAGCCGGTGTGAACACGAATCCCGTCGGGATGGATGTACGGCGCGATCTCTTCCAACGAGCGATCGAAACCGATATCGCGATAGAAATCGCGATAGACACCATCGGCAGGATAGCCCTCGGTCGATGACCAAACCTGCTTCGAGGACATTAGATCACGGCCAAACGCAGCCACCCCGGAGCGAGTAAAGATCGGTGCATGCAATCCGAGTGGAGGCCGAGGCCGCGCATAGGTCAGGCCGTGTGCGTCGAGGAAGAAGAAGCGAAGGTTTAGCTCACCGAGCAGCTCATCGAGCCCATCGACATAACCGCACTCCGGGAGCCAGATGCCGCGAGGATAGCGACCAAAACACTCGCGATAGTGACGCACCGCGATGAGTAGCTGCGCCCGCCGGGCTGATGGCTCCCGAATCACCGGCAGATAGGCATGGGTGGCGCAGGTGGTGATGATTTCCAGCGCGCCGCGCTCCTGCAGGTTGGCAAATGCGGCGACCAGATCCCCATCGAGAGAGCGGTACAGTGCCCGCAGCTCGGTAAAGCGCGACAGATAGAAGCGCACCAGCTCGGCCTGCACCGGGTTGTCTTTGGTGCGGCTTAGCTCGTCCTCGCCAAGGCGCAGCAAGCGGTCGAGATACGCCCGATAGCGCTCGCCGAGCAGTGTATCGCGGAGCATCGAGCACAGCGTTGGCGATAGCGATAGCGTCAGGCAAGGTGTCGAGCCAGCCCTAAGAAGCTGGGTCAGCTCGGAAATCAGCGGCAGGTACGTGGCCGTGATCGCCTCGTAGAGCCAGTTTTCCTCCAAGTGATACGGATTTTCGGGGTGCCGCACAAACGGTAGGTGTGCGTGCAGAAGTAGGAGTAAGTCACCCCGAGCACTGGCGGACATTAGAGCCCTCCGCTCTTCCCCGGTGGATGGCTGCTGCTGGGAGATCCACCCGATGGTGCATCGACAATCCACTCGGATTCATGAACTGGCAGTTGGTTGGCGAGCGGCATGGTGCCGGTGCGCCAGGGGAGTGCGCGCTCTTGGTGCGGCTGCTCGGGCCTGGACAGAACGATGTGTTCGCGCTGCTTGCCGTCGCTGTGGACCGGCTGGACATGGGCCCACTCGACCGCTGTTTCCGTCGACGGCTGCGTGGGGGGCAAGCGCAGCGGGTGCGACTGGGCGATCGGCGAAAACAGACCTTCTGCGGTCAGCAGACCGACGGCGGCGCGGAGATGGGCTCCAGCGCGAGGCGACTCCAGGTACTTTTTGCCGTGGCGAGCGTGAAGATGCAGATCACGGATCTCGCGGTGTTCGCGACCACCCGTCGCCGCTTGGGTTGTCACAAAGATCCGGAGCACCAGCCGACCGGCACCTTCCGCGATCCCGAGCTGCCGGTGCGCCGTCGCAAACCCCGCGTCCGTTACTTCCCAGTAGATGAAGTACCAGTGCGGGTCTTTCGAGAGGATCTCAACCTCGTCGCGCCCATACGTCTCCGGAAGATCGCCGTCGTGCGAGCGCTCGTGTCCGCCGCCGGTCCGTCGTTTGGACTTGGGATCGGGCACCGCTTGTTCGCTTCTGCCGACGTCTTTGGGATGACTCACCACCGACGTCGCATCCTCCCCGGTTTGGGTCGGCAAGGCGTTTGCTTCCGTGTCTTTGGTGAAAACCATGGCAACTCCATCTTCGCCGCTTGGCTTCGGCTCGTCGTCGTGGCCTAGCGTCGTTCCCCAGTAAGCTGTCTGACGGTGGCAATATCGCTGCGGATCTGCGCGACCAGCTCCACCACCGAAGGAAACTTCCGCTCGTCACGCAGCCTGGCCACAAAACAAAGTCGCAGCTCGCGGTCATACAGCGAAGGCAGTTCGACTCCGTCGCCAACCAAGAGATGCGCTTCCACGGACAGCGGCGGTTCCTTGGCTGCGAAAGCAGAAGGGCCCAGGAATGTTGGATTATATCCGACGTTCACTGCGGCGGGGTGGCTTGCCTCGACCATCGGAATGTCGGACGGAAAAGACGAGCCAGCAGCGGTCAAGATCTCGGCCCACGCTGCATAGACACCGGGCTTCAGCTTGACATCGCTGTGACAGCGCAGGTTGGCAGTCGGAACCGAGATCGTGCGACCGCGACCCGCGCCGTGGACGACGGTTCCTTCCAGTTCGGCTGGCCGACCGAGGAGTAGCGCAGCCCGATCGAGGTCGCCATCGCTGAGCGCCCGACGAATGAGCGTCGAGGAGCATGTCACTTGTTCACTGCCTGGGGTTGTGACCGAGACGGCAGAGAGCACCGTGACCTGGGCTCCCTGCGATTCGCCGAGTATTTTCGCGAGCAGCGCACCGTCGCCCGTCCTACCACGGCCGAACCGAAAGTCGTGGCCGACACAAACGGCGCGCAGCTTGGGACCGGCCAGCAGGATTCGTTCGACAAATTCGGTCGCGGTAAGTTGTGCAAACGCTGCATCAAAGCGCTGCTCGATGACGAAATCGGCACCCGCGAGCAACAGCAACTCTCGCTTACGCCGTGCCGACAGGAGCAACGACGGAGCACTCTGGGGTGAAATCACCGTCGCTGGATGTGGTGCAAACGTCATCGCCACCACTTTGCCGCTCGCCCCGACCCGTTCGCGAGCCGATGCAATGAGCGCTTGGTGACCGCGATGGACTCCATCGAAGTTTCCGATGACCAGCGCGCAGGACTCTGTCTGCGAGACAGAAGCCGCGAACTCCTCGTAGCTGGCAAAGACTGGCATGGTGTCGAGCGGCAATTGGCACCGCCGGGCGGGCGGTATAGCGCGGAGCGGCGAAGATGTCTAGCGGGCTACAAGCAAGCACAGCCGGGAATGCCGACGGAGCCGAGGACGGCAGCCGTTTTGGTTACGCCGCCTTCTTCTTTTTCTTCTGGTACAGGAAGTATCCGCCAGCGCCCATCGCGACGAAGACCAGCGTGAGCAGGATGGGGCTGTGGGCGATGATCGAGATCAGAATTGTCACCACTGACAAGATGAAGGCGATCGGAAACATCACCACACTCACCAGGAAGCGACCTGCCGAGCCGAGGAACGGGATGATATCGAGCAGCGTGTTGATCGGGCCAAAGAACAGGATCAGGCCGAACCACATCATTAGGAAGCCGACGAGCCGCAACACCCAACCAACGGTTTTGTGCTCGCTGGCGAGCGTCTGAATCGCTTCCTCGCGGGATCCGGGCAACGCCCGAAACAGCGAAGTTTCCTTGTCTTTGTAGGCGCGCATCGAGCCACCATCGAGCTGACCGAACAGCGTCACTTTGGCACCGGGACGCAGGGCCGAAAATTCGATGCGGACGTCTCCGATCTCGGGCTGGCTGAGCGTGCCCGAACCTCGGAACAGATACTTGTCATCGACGAGGGCGTAGCCCTGTGGTTTGCGGGCAGCGATTGCGTCGGCTTTGCGCTCGGCCTTGCCGACCTCGGCGGGGGCTGGACGAGGCTTCTTGACCGAACGACCCTTCCGTTTCTTCTTTTTGCTTTTCTTGTCTTCGCTGGCGTCGTCGGCTTTGTCCGCAGCCGGCTTCACCGCATCGCCATCGGGCTTGGCTGCATCCGCAGCCGGCTTGGCCTCGGCACCGTCGGTCTTGGCCTCATCGGCGGGTTTGGTTTCATCGGCCCCAGCGCCCTTGACCATATCGGCGGTTAGCTTGAGCGGCTCGGCACTCGGCAGGCTGGCTTCTTGGGGCTCGAAGGGGTAGGCACCGACCGTGGCCTTCTGCGCAAAAAAGCTAGCGTCCTGAATGGGCAGCGCGATGTTTTCGTGCCCCTTTGGATTTTCCATCTCCGTCGGTAGCTTTGGTTTGGCGGTCCATCCCTTGGTGTAAGTGACCGTGCGGGTCTCGACCTTCTTGCCGCCCGTCTTCTTTTCCGTCGAGGTCTTGACGTTTTCTACCCAAGCCCACATCTGTACGTTGCGGTGCAGGCTCAGATAGCTGCCGGGATGAAGCAACTCTGGATCGCCGACCTTCTCATCGGTCTTGAGGTCACCGGTGACCGAAACGAACTTGCCATTTAGGCTGCTGTCGACGCTGGCAGGGTTTGCCACCACCGATTTTTTGGCGACCTCCGAGAGATCGACGCGGCCCTCGTTCATCCAAAGCACGATGAACGAGCAAATAAATAGCAAGCCACCAACGGCGACACCCTTGATGGAGTCAACCAAATTGGTGCCAAGCCCCTTCTCTTCTACCGACGTGAACTGGTCAGACATGTTGTCCTCGATTGCGCATGAATGTACCCCTCCTCACCATTACGCCGCCCCCCAAAAACCAAGACGGTTCAAGGTATCACAGCCAACAGAGTCGTCTCAACTTTGCAATCACTGAGGCTTTCTGCGGATCGGCAACAAGTTTCTCTTCGCTATGTTATTGTAAGAACAGGCAACATTTTTATTCGAGAGGTCCCCATGTTGCGCCGAACAAGCAGCCGCAAGAATCAAACTGTACGCCGCGAAGTTTCGACTCGCTCTGTTGCGGAAGGCTGTGAGCTGGGACCCGTTCCGCTGCACCTGGAGCTTTCCGTTCCCGACGCAGTCGCACGCTATTCCAACTCGATGACGACCACCCCGGCAGAAAAGCCCGCCGGTTCGTGTGTGATCGTCATAAACCTTCATAGCGAGGATTCGGAAGACGAGTAAGCGTCTCGTCGCGCCTTACGTCGGCGGATGTCGCGGCGGTAGTCGACCCGCAGCAAGCTCACGCCACAGTTCAAGGAGCTGTCGTCTGGAATCCTCTGGGCTTTTTTGGTTATCAATGATCCAGGTGGCAGCCTCTCGACGGGCTGCACGAGTTGCCTGCGATTTGATACGAGCGCGGGCCTCGGTTTCAGACAGACCACCGCGACTGACCGCTCGGCTGACCTGAAGCTCTTCAGGGATATCGACGACGATCAATCCGTCGAGTCCTTGATAGATGTTGTTTTCGACGATCAGTGCGGCTTCGTAGACGATCACTGTTGCGCCGCTCTGCATGGCCAGTTGCATCCGGCGCGCACTTTCAGCCGCGATGGCTGGGTGGGTGATCTGGTTGAGGAGGCGACGGGCCGAATCGTCGCCAAAGACTCGAGCTGCGAGCTGTTTGCGGTCAAGGGCAGGCTCTTCCCCGCCTTGCTCTGCCTGTTCCATCAGCACCGATGGACCAAACGCCGCAACGATTTGGCGATAGGCGGGCTGACCCGGCTTCACCACATCGCGGGCCACCTCATCCGCGTCGATGACAGTCGCCCCGAACTCGCGCAGCTGTCGGCCGATGGTGCTTTTACCGGACGCAATTCCGCCAGTCAGACCGACAACCAAGGGTCGGTTCATCGTGCGCTCACAGCATGCAACCTGGTGCCGGGGTATCGACGCAGGGTGTAGGTACGCAGCCCCACTGCTGGGTTCCCTTGTCCATGGTGCACTTGGCCCCATCGCCACAGGTGTTGGTGCCAGCATCGGGAGCGCACTGCTGAGTACAGAAGTACGTCGGCCTGGATGGATCTTGCAGAAGCTGCGAGCAGATGGTGGCCGAGCTGTTGGTGCGACACTCGACCCCGGCTGCGCTCGTGCAGTATTTGCCTACACCGAGACTGTTTCCGGGATCACCGGGCTTGCCACAACAGGACCGTGTGGCCATGTCGCCAGCGTCGTTGGTCACTTCTTCTTTGGTACAGGCAACGACAGCGACAGTTAGAAAGCCAAAGCAGGCCAGGGAGATGAGGGTGGATGTGCGAACGTGTGTCATGACTCGCGGAGCGTATCAATGCGAGTCCAGGTGTCAATCCTGGCGGGAACCAGCCAATCCGGTCGCGACCCGGCTGCTCGTTAGTGCTTGGCTGGCGTTGCGGGGGCCCCCGGCGCTGCTGGTGCGGTGGGGGCAGTCGCCGGAGCAGTGGCACCGATCGCATCGATGTTCAGGCCTAGGATGGCCAGCTCAGTGCCCGAGAAGAAGAAGCCGGCTTCGCGACGTACATTTTCTGGCGAATCACTGCCATGGACCGCGTTCTGGCTGACGTCGGTGCCAAATTTTTGCCGAAGTGTGCCGGGCGCAGCCTTCTTCGAGTCGGTGGCACCCATTAGGTCGCGATACTTGTGAATCGCGTTTTCGCCCTCGAGTACCAGCGCCATGATCGGCCCCGACGACATAAAGTCGGTCAAACCCTCGAAGAACTTCTTGCCCGTGTGGACCGCGTAGAAGATCTTGGCCTGCTCCTTCGACAGCCTGGTCATACGGACCGCGACCGGCTTCAAGCCCGATGACGCCATGTCTTGGATGATGTGCCAGGTGCTGCCCTTGCCAACGGCATCGGGCTTGACCATCGCCAGGGTGTATTCGATAGCCATATGAAGAGATCTCCTTCAGAGGGTTGGTCAGCGCTACGTCTTGCAGCACATGACCGCTTTGGGCGACGATTTTGAACCAGGTCGAGGCGGAAGGAAAGCTCGATCCAGACCTCGCCGGTCGGGCTAGGGTCGCACCGCGATGGCGTCGATTTCGATCAGGGCACCACGTGGCAGGCCTGCCGCTTGGATGGTTGTTCGCGCCGGAGGTTCGTTTGGGAAGCAGCGACCATAGATGCCGTTAACGGTCGCAAAGTCACCCATGTTGCCCAGGTAGATTGTGCAGCGTACGACATGCTGGAAATCACAGCCTGCCGCACTGAGCACCGCCTGTAGGTTTTTCATGACCTGCTCGGTCTGGGCGGCCACATCGCCAGCGCCCACAAGCTGGCCGGTTTCGGGCGACAGCGGAATTTGCCCAGAGCAAAACACGAGGTTGCCGGTCACGATGGCCTGCGAATACGGCCCAATCGCCGCTGGTGCCGAAGAGGTCGAGACTACTGTGCGTGCTGGATTCATAGACACGCTTTTTATCACAGTAGGACGTACTGGAACTTCCGACAAACGTCAGCGTATGATCGTCGGCCATGAGCATCGTAGCCCGACACCTTGTGACCCCACGACTCGACATCAAGTTCCTGGACACTGGCGGCGCTGGACAGCCGGTGGTGTTTGTTCACGGCAACATCTCGACCGGTGAGTTCTTTTCGGACCTGCTGCTCAAGTTGCCTGCCCAGTATCGCGGGATCGCGCCCGATCTACGCGGCTTTGGCGACACCGAGCCGAAGCCGATCGATGCCACGCGGGGCGTGGATGACTTCGTCGATGATCTCCACAGCCTGCTCACCACGCTCGAAGGCGTCGCGGGAAAGCGCGTCGTGTTGTGTGGCTGGTCCGTGGGTGGCTCGGTGGTGATGCGTTACGCGATGAAGTATCCCGATCAAGTGGCCGGTCTGGTGCTGGAAGCCCCAATGTCGCCATATGGCTTCGGTGGAACCCGTGATGCCGTGGGTACGCCGTGCTTTGCGGACTTCGCAGGCTCTGGTGCCGGGACCGCCAGCCCGCAGTTTGTCGAGTGTCTGGCCAAAAAGGATCGCAGCGCGGACAGCGACTTTTCGCCACGCAAGATCGTCCGCAGCTTCCTGTTCAAATCGGGCTACCAGTTGCCGGCCGAAGAGGAAGATCGCCTGGTCGATGAGATTCTGAAGACTCAACTTGGGGCCGATCATTATCCCGGCGATGTCGCTGGATCGGCGAACTGGCCGACGCTGGCTCCGGGTGTGCGGGGCATGAACAACGCGATTTCGGCCAAGTTTGTGAACCTATCGGGATTTGCCAAGGTTTCGCCGCAACCGAAGGTGCTGTGGATTCGAGGCACCGACGACCAGATCGTGTCAGATACGTCGCTGTTTTGTTTTGGATTTCTCGGCAAGCTGGGGGTGATTCCGGGCTGGCCGGGCGACGAGTCGTATCCGCCACAGCCGATGGTGTCGCAGATGCGAGCGCTGCTCAGCGACTATCGCGCCCACGGTGGTAAGTTTGAGGAAGTGGTGCTGTCCGACTGTGGGCACTCGCCGCATCTAGAGAAACCGACGGAGTTCCGTGAAAAGCTCCTCGGTTTCCTGGCCGAACTGGGCGTCTAGGCGCTGGCCTTTTTGGTCTTCAAGGCGGCGTGGGCAGCGGCGAGACGAGCGATCGGCACTCGGTAAGGCGAACACGACACGTAGTCGAGCCCGAGCTTGTGACACAGCGCAATGCTCTCGGGATCGCCGCCGTGCTCGCCGCAGATGCCGACTTCCAGGCCGGGCCGCGTTTGGCGACCGAGTCGCACCGCCATCTCCATCAGCTTGCCGACGCCGCGCTCATCTAGGGTCGCGAACGGATTTTTCGGCAGCAGTCCCCGAGACAGGTACTCGACCAGGAAGCTGGCCTCTGCATCATCGCGAGAGATTCCGAACGTGGTCTGCGTCAGGTCGTTGGTGCCAAACGAGAAAAACTCGGCAAACTCGGCGATCTGATCGGCGGTGAGTGCTGCGCGAGGAATCTCGATCATCGTACCGAACTGGTACTCGACGGAGATACCCTGCTCGGCCATGACTTTTTTGGCTTCGGCTTCGAGGAGTGTGCGCTCCATCTGGAGCTCACTCGACAGCGCGACGAGCGGAATCATGATCTTGGGCTTCACGACGATGCCATCGCGCTGGCAGGCGCAGGCCGCCTCGAAAATGGCGCGAACCTGCATCCTGGTCAGCTCGGGCAGGTGGATGCCGAGACGGACTCCGCGTAGACCGAGCATTGGGTTCTGTTCACGCAAAAACTGCACCGCATGCAGCATCCGCTGCTTCACATCGAGTTCATTGTGCAGGAGCTCGGAATCGCCGTCGCTCAACTTGATGCGGGTTTCCAAGATCGCCACTTCGCGGAGCAGCTCATCGTGACTCGGTAAAAACTCGTGCAGCGGCGGATCGATCAGGCGAATCGTCACGGGCAGGCCGTTCATGATGCGGAACAATCCATCGAAATCGGCGCGCTGGAACGGGAGCAATCGACGGAGCGGCTCGACACGCTCGGCATCGCTGCGGGCCAGGATCATGGCCTGGATGTGCGGGAGCCGCTCGGGCTCGAAGAACATGTGCTCGGTACGACACAGTCCAATACCCTGGGCCCCGTAGTCGCGGGCTCGCTTGGCGTCGCGGGGATAGTCGGCGTTGGCCCACACCCCAAGCCGACGGAAGCGATCGGCCATCCCGAGCAGCTTCAGCAGGTAGGGATCGCGAATGTCGGGGAGCACCGTCTGAAGCTGGCCCGCGAACACCTCGCCGGTGGTGCCATCGATCGAGACGAAGTCGCCCTCTTTGAAGACGCGGCCACCGACACTGAATGTGCGGTTGTTGACGTCGATATCAAGGGCGGCTGCTCCGACGACAGCGGGCTTGCCGAATTGACGGGTGACGAGCGCGGCGTGGCTGGTGCGTCCACCTCGGCTGGTGAGGACGCCTCGTGCGGCGAGGATGCCGTGGACATCGTCGGGCTTGGTTTCAGCGCGAACCAGAATCACGGCCTTTTTGTCGACCTTGGCGAGTCGCTCGGCGGTGTCGGCATCGAAGGCGATTTCTCCGACGGCCGCACCCGGTGCGACGTTGAGCCCCGTCGCAATCAGATCGCCAGCGGCTTTTCGTTCCTTTTTGGCCTTGGGGTCAAACTGCGGGTGGAGGAAATACTCGATGTGACTCGGCGAGACGCGTAGGACCGCTTCCTCGGCAGAGATGAGCCCCTCGCTACAAAGGTCGACGCTGAGGCGGACGGCGGCCTGGGCGGTACGTTTGGCATCGCGAGTTTGCAGGATCCACAGCTTGCCGCGCTCGATGGTGAACTCGACGTCTTGGACATCACGGTAGTGGCGCTCGAGCTTTTGGCAGATGTCGCGAAACTCAGCAAAGATCGCCGGCATCTTGGTTCCTAGGGCGGCGATGCGATCGGTCTGACGGGTGCCGGAGACGACGTCTTCGCCTTGGGCGTTGACCAAAAAGTCGCCCTCCAGCTCGTTTTCGCCAGTCGAGACGTTGCGCGTTGTGGCGACGCCGGTGCCCGAGGTTTCACCGAGGTTGCCGAAGATCATCGCAACGATGCAGACGGCCGTGCCGAGGTTGTCCGCGATGTTCGAGGCACGGCGGTAGTCGATGGCGCGTTTGCCGTTCCACGAGCGGAACACCGCCTCGGTGGCCAATCGGAGCTGCTCGTAGGGATCGTCGGGCATGCTGTGGCCGGCGAGCTTGGCGATGATCGACTTGAACTCATCGGTAATCCGACGGAGGTCCGCCTCGCTGAGGCTGGCATCGTTTTCGACGCCGCTCTGCTTACGGGCGTGGGCCAACACTTCCTCGAACGGCTCGTCGGGAAGATTCAGTACAACAGTGCCAAACATCTGTACCAAGCGACGGTAGGAGTCGTATACAAAGCGCGAGTCACCGGTTAGCTTGGCCATTCCGGCGGCGACTGCCTCGTTGAGGCCGATGTTCAACACGGTGTCCATCATTCCGGGCATCGAGAATTTGGCCCCAGAGCGACAGGAGACGAGCAGCGGATTGCTTGGATCACCAAGGCGCTTGCCGGTCAGTTCTTCGACGCGGCGAAGCGCGGCCAGCTCTTCTTCCCACATCCCGGCGGGAAACTTGGCACCCTCGGCGAGGAAGGCATTACAGGCGGCCGTGGTGACGATAAAGCCCGGTGGGACAGGTACGCCAATCCGCACCATGTCGGCGAGGTTTGCTCCTTTGCCTCCCAGGAGTCCTCGAACTCCGTCCCAAGAGCCACAATTCTGCTCTGCGGCATCGAGTTCCGAAAACAGATATACCCACTTGGCAGAGCTTGTCTGGAAAGGGGTTGCGGCTTGAGCGGACATGATGAGATACCTCCTATCGACCGATTCTTTAGGGTCTGTTCTAGCAACTTGAGTACGCGGGCAGAGTAACACCAGCCGTATTTCGAGTAGGGCGAGCAGGGCACGATGGACAAAGGGCAAACGATGACTGCTGGGGGGTCCACTTTGGCTGTCGCCGGTCCGCTGCGGCTGGATGTTGCGGGGATCGGGCGGCTGATTGCGGTGCTGTGGGCGGCGGGCTATCGGGTGATCGGCCCGACGGTGGGTGAGGGTGCGATTGTGTACGGCGAGGTCCGTACGACCGCTGACCTGCCGATCGGCTATACCGATGAGCAAGATGCCGGGCACTACCGCTTGGTGCGGCGGGATGATGGGGCGCTGTTTGGCTACAACGTCGGCCCGCACTCGCTCAAGCGGTTGCTTTTGCCGCCACGTGAGCGCCTGTTTACGACGATTCGCACGGGCAAAAAGATCGAGGTCCAGCCGGAGCCGCTACCCAGTGAAAAGGTGGCGTTTCTTGGGGCCAAAGCCTGCGAGCTGCGGGCGATGCTGACGCAGGACGGCGTGTTTTCAAGCGAACAACACCCCGATCTGCAATATCTGGCACGGCGCAAAGGCATGTTCATCGTTGGGGTGAGCTGTACCAAGGCGGGCGGTACTTGTTTCTGTTCGTCGATGGGCAGCGGTCCCAAGGTTGAGGATGGAGCCGATCTGGCGCTGACCGAGGTGGTGGGGCCGCAGGAGCACTATTTTGTCGTCGAGGTGAAGTCGGCAGCGGGGGCCGATTTGGTGGCCCAGTTGGCGCTTTCACCCGCGTCGGTGGACGAACGTCGTCAAGCAGAGCTGCGGGTGGCGGACGCGGCGACCCAGATGGGACGACATCTGGCGACGGTGGGCCTGAAAGAACTGTTGGCACGCTCATCGGAAAGTTCCCACTGGGATTCGATCGCGTCACGCTGTCTGTCGTGTGCCAACTGCACGCTGGTCTGCCCGACCTGTTTTTGCAACACCGTCGAGGATGTCACAGAACTTGAAGGCGATCATTCTGAGCGCTGGCGACGCTGGGATTCCTGTTTCCATGACGATTTTTCGTATCTACATGGGGGCTCGGTTCGCCAGTCAGTCAAGTCTCGTTACCGGCAGTGGCTGACCCATAAGTTGTCGACTTGGATCGATCAGTTTGGTACCTCCGGCTGTGTTGGCTGTGGCCGCTGCATCACGTTTTGCCCCGTCGGAATAGACCTTACCGCCGAGTGTAAAACACTCCAAGCGAGCAACCCATGAACCCTAGCGGAAATGCCTTTACGCCGCAGATGCTGGCGCTACCGTTTTTTACGGGCTTTGGTCCAGATGAACTCCAGATCCTGTGGAAGCACAGCCGTTCGGTGAGCTGGCCCGCCGATACCGAGGTGATCCGAGAAGGACAGGTAGCAACGGAGTTTTTTCTGATTCTCGACGGTAAATTGATGGTGCAGACGCATGTACCGGGACGCGGCGAGATCACCCTCCAGACGCTGTTGCGCGGCGATGTGCTGGGTTGGTCGTGGCTGACCGCCAACGCGAGCTTTTCGTTTTCGGCGCGGACGGTGCAGGCCTCTTCGGCGCTGGCGTTCGATGGTACGACGCTCTTGCGGGAGTGTGAGCATCATCCCAAGCTCGGCTACTTGCTGATGAGACGGTTTGCGCTCGTGATGAGCGATCGTCTTCGTCACACCCGACTTCAGCTTCTCGACTTGTATGCTCCGCCGCGTACGAGCGGTGCGTTTCCGGTGATCAAGAAGCGATGAGTACCTTGCTTGCGTACCCGCCGATCGAGCGCACCTCCTCGCTGGTTCCCAGCCCGTATGTGGTGCGGCGCTTCGTCTGTGATACTGCGGACACCTTTACGCTGACCCTGTCGCCAGAGTCAGGTGGGGACGCGCTGTGCTTTTTGCCGGGCCAGTTCAACATGCTCTATGCGTTTCCGACGGGAGATGTCCCGATTTCGGTGAGCGGTGCGGCGTCACGACGGGATGTGCTGATTCATACGATCCGCGCCGTTGGACCGGTGACGAGAGCGCTGGCGCAGTTGCGACGTGGTGACTCGGTGCTGGTACGAGGCCCGTTTGGGGTGCCGTGGCCCATCGAAAAAGCCGTCGGCCATGATGTGGTGTTGGTGGCGGGAGGCATCGGGCTGGCACCGCTGCGGCCGGTGCTCTATCACGTCCTTCGTCATCGCAGACAGTTTGGCCGGGTCGTGGTGCTGTATGGGGCGCGCACCCCGAGCGATGTCCTATATCGTCGCGAGCTTGCCAAGTGGCGCAGTCGTACCGACCTACAGCTTGAAATGACCGTCGATCGCAGCGACCCCTCCTGGCATGGTGACGTCGGGGTGGTGACCCAACTGCTGGACCGGGCGCACTTCGAGCCTGCTAACACCATTGCTATGATCTGCGGCCCAGAGGTGATGATGCACTTCTCGCAACTGGCGTTGGCGAAGCGCGGGGTGCCCGATTCGCAGATATTTGTGTCGATGGAGCGCAACATGAAGTGCGGCGTCGGGAGCTGTGGACACTGTCAGCTCGGACCGCTTTTTATCTGCAAGGACGGTCCGGTGTTCGACTATCCACGCATCGCTCCGGTGTTCTCGGTGAAGGAGCTGTAGGATGAAAGCCAAAGCTCGTCCGAGGCTGGCGGTCTGGAAGTTTGCGTCGTGTGACGGCTGTCAGTTAAGCCTCCTCGATTGCGAAGACGAGCTGTTGCGACTCGCAGAGGTGGTGCAGTTCGCTAACTTCGTCGAGGCATCGAGTAAGGTTGAACGCGGACCGTACGATGTGTCACTCGTCGAAGGCTCGATCACAACCGAGCACGATCGTCAGCGCATCCTCGAGGTTCGCAAAAGTTCCCAAGTCCTGATCACGATCGGGGCGTGCGCTACCTCCGGTGGGATTCAGGCGCTGCGCAACGGTGCTGACGTCGCTGAGTTCACCCGCCACGTCTATGCTCACCCCGAGTACATATCCACGCTGCGCGAGAGCACTCCGATCTCGGCGCACGTCAAAGTCGACTATGAGCTGTTTGGCTGTCCAATCAACAAGTTGCAGCTTCTCGAGGTCATCGCGGCGCTTTTGCAGGGGCGCAAGCCGCTGATTCACTCGCACTCGGTGTGCGTCGACTGCAAGCTGCGCGGTACTCCGTGTCTGACGGTGACGCGAGGCATTCCGTGTCTGGGCCCGGTCACGCATGCGGGCTGCGAGGCGCTCTGTCCGAGCTACGGTCGCGGCTGTTTTGGTTGTTATGGACCGAAAGAATCGAGCAATCCGGCGTCGCTTACCGCGCATCTGCACGATTACCTTGGCCAGCCGGATGTGGCACTTTCGAGGCTACTTAGCTCGTTTACCACCCAGGCGGCACCTTTTGTGCAGGCTCGCAAGCGCTTTGAGCCCGTGACTTGATAAGCTGCACGCCGATCTTCTGCGACGACGATCCAATCCGATCATGAGCGACCTGAACGAACCTCCCCCGTCGAATGAGAGCGAATTGCGTGTGCGAGCTGGGGCGAAGACCCGCACCATCAACGTCGATTACCTGGCTCGCGTTGAGGGAGAGGGGGCGCTGTATGTGAAGACCCGAGGCGATGTCGTCGAGGATGTGAAGCTGCGGATTTTCGAACCACCGCGCTTTTTCGAGGCGTTTTTGCGCGGTCGGTTGGCGAGCGAGGCTCCGGACATCACAGCGCGCATCTGTGGAATCTGTCCTGTCGCGTATCAGATGAGTTCGTCGCACGCCATCGAGCGGGCGCTCGGTATCAGCATTACGCCGACGATCCGTGCGCTGCGACGGCTGCTCTACTGCGGCGAGTGGATCGAGAGCCACGGCCTCCACATCTACATGCTGCACGCGCCCGATTTTCTTGGATTCACCGACGTGGTGGCACTCGCCAAAGCGTTCCCCGAGGTCGTGCGTGGTGGGCTACAGCTCAAAAAGTCCGGCAACGAGATTCTGCGGGTACTCGGTGGTCGCGAGATCCACCCAATCAACATTCGGATCGGTGGTTTTTACAAATTACCGACGGTGGCTGACCTAATGACGCTGCGTGAGCCGCTGCTTCGCGCTCGCGATCAGGCGCTTCAGACGGTTCGCTGGGTGGCCGGTTTTCCGTTTCCCGACGTGCAGCGTGATTACGATTTTGTCAGCTTGTGGCATCCCGACGAGTATCCGCTCAATGAAGGGCAGCTCGTGTCGCACTCGGGGCTGCGGATCGCTCCGATTGAGTTCGAGTCACACTTCGACGAAGTCCATGTCGCCCACTCGAACGCCCTGCATGCGCAAAAGCGAGCCGATGGTGGCGCATATCTCGTCGGTCCGCTGGCGCGCTACAACCTGTGCGGCGACAAGCTGCCGGAGCTGGCCAAACAAGCCGCTCGCGATGCCAGGCTACCGACAACCTGCCGCAATCCGTTCCAGAGCATCATCGTCCGTGCGGTCGAGCTGGTGTTTGCCTGCGACGAAGCGCTGCGAATCATCAGCGACTATCATCCGGAAGGTCCACCCTTTGTTGCCAGCGAGTTCCGTGCGGGAGAAGGCGCAGCGATCACCTGTGCACCACGTGGGCTGCTCTATCAACGCTACCGACTGAACCCGGACGGCACGATTGCCGAGTGTAAGATCGTGCCGCCGACTTCCCAAAACCAACGCACCATCGAGGACGATCTGCGCGCCGTGGTCCAGCAAGAAATCCGTCGGCCCAAAGCCGAGCTGACCGCCCGCTGCGAGCAGACCATTCGTAACCACGACCCCTGCATCTCGTGCGCGACCCACTTTTTGCGCCTGGAGATCGAGGACGATGCAAACCGTTAGCAAGATCCCTGACCGCAAGCTGTTCGGCACCGACGGCATTCGCGGCATCGCCAATGTTCCACCGATGACCATCGAGACGGCGCTGCGGCTCGGTCGTGCCGTCGCACGTCTTTACCACCGACCCGGCCATCGCGGTCGAATCATCATCGGCAAAGACACCCGGCTGTCCGGCTACATGTTCGAGCAAGCGATGGCCGCAGGCATCTGCTCGATGGGTGCCGACGTCATGCTGTGCGGGCCGCTGCCAACGCCGGGGATTGCGTTCTTGACCTCGTCGATGCGCGCCGATGCTGGGGTGGTGATCTCGGCCAGCCACAACCCCTACTACGATAACGGCATCAAGATATTCGCTGCGGATGGCTTCAAGCTGCCCTACGCCACCGAGGCCAAGCTCGAGGAGCTGATGGCGCAGGGCGAAGACGGCCAACCGCTACCTGCCCCGGAAGACATCGGTCGAGCCCAGCGCATCGACGACGCCAAAGGGCGGTACATCGTCTTTTTGAAGAACTCATTCCCGAGGCGACTTTCTCTCGACGGGCTCAAGATCGTCGTCGACTGTGCCCATGGGGCTGCGTATCGGGTCGCTCCCAATGTGCTTGCGGAGCTAGGCGCAAGTGTGACCTCACTTTCGGTGGCTCCCGACGGTAAGAACATCAACGACCACTGCGGCGCGCTACATCCTGAGTCCATGTGCAGAGCGGTCGTCGAGCAAGGTGCACATATCGGGATTGCTCTCGATGGAGATGCCGATCGCGTCATTTTTGCTGATGAGCGGGGTCGAATCGTCAACGGCGACGCCATTATGGCGCTGTGTGCTCGAAGGCTCTTGTCGCGAGGGGAGCTGCGTAAAAGCACGTTGGTGGCGACGGTGATGTCAAACTTGGGGCTCGAGCGAGCCATGGCCGACATGGGCGGTCAGCTACTACGAACTGCCGTTGGCGACCGTTACGTCGTCGAGGCGATGCGCCAGCACGACCTAAACCTCGGTGGTGAGCAGAGCGGTCATTTGGTGTTCCTCGATCACATGACGACCGGCGACGGCATCATTGCGGCGCTCCAGGTTTTGGCGATCCTCCTCGAGGAAAATAAGCCGCTCTCGGAGCTGGCGAGCATCATGAAGCAGTATCCGCAGGTGCTCTTGTCGGTGAAGGTGGCGCGGCGGTTGCCTCTTGCTGAGCTAGCGACCGTGCAGTCGCTCATCACCCGAATTGAAAGTGAGCTAGGCAGCGACGGTCGGGTGTTGGTGCGCTACTCGGGGACGGAACCGAAGGCAAGGGTCATGATCGAAGGTCCGGAAGCGTCGCTTATCGAGCGCTACGCCCAAGAGATCGCGGAAGAGCTGGTGCGGGCGTGTTCGTAGCGTGGTGACGGGCTACAGAAGTCGCTCGTGACCGACTCTCTGGGCCCAAGTGATGAGCGACGTTTCCGCAGGGCAAAAAGGCTCCCACGGTGGCTGACCGAGGCTGTGGCGCAATAGCATCAGCGGATACAGCACAAACGACGGTGGTCGCTGCGAGCGACGAGCTTGGAGCGCCCGTTCTTTTTCGCGAAGCGGAAGCGGCTGAAAATCGGACACTGGACGAACTCGCACCGACGACAATAGTTCAGCCAGCTCGGCTCGTCGGTGATCGACCGCCTCGGTTTCCATTGAAAACGCACCGCACTGCGGGTGCCAGTGCTTGAGCATCCGACACGCCCCGAGGGCTTGCCCGCGATCCGATGCCACGCCGAGGCGCGACCAGTCCTTCTTTTTCGCAATGCGCAGCGAGTTAAAGATGTTTTCTTCGGTGTGCAGAGCGTGCGGTTCCAAATAGATTCGCTCCGCTGGCACACCCAACGATGTCATGGCTGCCGCCAGAGCTTCTGCCTCGACAAATGGGTTGTGAACCGCAGCTCCCGAGGTAATGAAGTGATGCGCCTGCCCTCGCTCCCACAGCATCGCCGCCCATACGGCCCGCCTCTGTAAACAGCGGGTGAGCGCTCCATCGGCGAGTGTTGGGCAACCTGGGACGATCACCGCGTCAAAGGGCTGGGCCAAAGGAGCTTTCACTTCCAAATGCCCCAGGTAGCCTTGCATCACGACGGACAGCAGCATCGCCCCGAACATAACACAGCCAACCACCCATCGGAGCCATGACCGCTTACCATCGCTGGTACGATTGGATGGAGTGCTGTTAGGCTGAGTCATCTGTTGACGGCTATCCGCCGAGGTCACTCAGCAGTGGAGCCAGATCGTCGTGGAGCCTCATCCGCAGTCGTCCCGAGAGCTGGCTGGCCTCTCGCAGTGCCGCTCTACCTGGCCCGACCTTGCGCCGCTCTACGAGTAGCTTACCGAAAGCAGCCAGCCCTTGGGCCAGTTCAATCTGGTCACCGTCTTCCCGTAGCAGGGCCACCGAGCGTTTGAGAAAGTCCCACGCTGGATGTTCGCCCTCGACCGTTTCATCGAACAGCGTCGAAGCATGGATCTCACCGAGTGAAAGCAAGCTTCGTGCAATCAAGCCGCGCAGTCCCGATTGCTGGGCGCGCTCGAGTGCCCGCGAGCACAGGTCGAGCGCTTTCTGCTTATCACCCCGTCGCAAATTGATGAGCCCGAGCAGCCGCTTGCTTTCGGCCAAGCCGCGATGATCGAGCAGTCGCAGCGCCAGATCCTTGGCTTGAATCAGCCGTGATTCGGCTTCACTGAGCAGTCCGTCTCGAAGCAGCGCATCTCCCAAGAAACACAGCAGGGTTAGCTGTTCCTTCGACGGACCTTCGCGTTCACACAGTGGCAGGGCGTCCTCGAACCGAGCTCGGGCCGCCGTCACATTGCCGCGTGCCAAATCGATGCTGCCGAGCGCCGTCATCGCGGCGGCAGCCAGCAGCGGATCGTCTTCATGTTTGCGCAGCGCTTCGTCGAAACAACTCATCGCAGCATCCAGGGCACCGCGTTGATATTCGACCTGTCCCACGTGAAGCAGCGACTGCGCGACTTTCTTACGATCGAGTAGCCGCCGTCGCATCTCCAGCGCCTGGGCGAGCCGATCCATGCCGTCAGAGGTCTTGCCCAGCCAGACCAGCGCCTGACCTTCTTCATCCAGCGCGTCGGCAATGCCCACCTGATCTTGCATCTGCTGAAACAGTGCGAGCGACTGCTGAATCAGCCCGAGTGCTCGCGCCGGATCATGCGCGACGATGCGGCCCATTTCCAAGAACGCCTGCGCCCGCTGCTTACGCGACGCCAGCACAAACGACAGCCGCACCACCTTTTCCCACGCCGACATCGACGATTCGAAGTCGCCAAGCTGCGACAGCACCCGGCCGAGTTTTTGCCACAGGCGCAGCCGCTCCGCGAGGTGTTCCGACGACAAACAAGCCAGCCCACGGAGCAAAAGGCGTGGCGCTCGTCCGGTCGCTCCGTGCGTCACGGACAGCTCAGCGGCGCGCAGATACGCTTGCGCGGCGAGCAGACCTTCCCCGGCCCGTTCGCAGTGACGGCCAATGCGCTGCTGGAGATCCTCGCGATCGCTGTCCGGTTGTAGCTGGAGAAACTGCGCCAACAGAAGGTGGTAGCGACGTTTGCGTTCCGGATCGACCTGCTCGTAAATGGTCTTCTGCCACGGCGCGTAGGCGAACCGCAGCTCTCGCTCGACGCCGAGCTGGCTCGTCGGAACCGCCATCAGCACACCTTGGCCAATGAGCTGTTCTAGTAGCTCGCTCAGCTCCGCCAGGCGTTCGGCATCGCCGTCTTGGACATCGGCCAGCCGTGGACCATCGATGTCTCCTTCGCCTGCTTCCGTGAGCCCACTCGCCTCACAGCGGGTGAGGGTCAGGATCGAGCCAAGATGAAAGTTCTCACCAGCGACCGCCGCCTGTTCGAGTAGTCGCCGAGAGCTTTCGGCCATCGCCAGCAGGCGCGCTTCGACGACACCGGGCAGCGACGACGGCAGCTCAACCTCCGACAGCCGTGCTTCATCCCACACCGGCACGAGCGAGCGCTCGCCTTCGCCCGGCTGCCACGACAGCACCTGTGTTTCGACGAGAAGCCGTAACAGCTCGACCATGGCCCTTGGAGTGCTTTCGGAAAAGCGCTCGCAGAGATCAACCACCCACGGGGGCAGTTCTTCCGTTTCGGCCCCGACAATCGACGCAATCAGATACAGTTTTTCATCGCTGGTAAGCGGGGAAAGCTGCATCCGCAGCGGCGGTGTACTGGTGGCACCAAAATCGGGAAACGTCTCGACGAAATCGGGTCGCGCTGCCAGACCAAGAACCACCGGCAGATCCGATAGTCCGTCGAGTAGGTAGTTTACCAAGTTGACCGTCTCGGGGCTGGCTTGATCCATGTCATCGATCAGGATCAGCAGCGGTCCGCGTCGAGCATCCGCGACGAAGAATCGCTTGATCGCCGAGTACATGCGTGACTCGCTGCGCACTCCAAGGCCGGGATTTGCAGACGACTGCTGTGAGCCATCAGGAAACGGGATTCCGAGCAGCTCTCCCAGCACATGCGCGACCTCGGTGGCCCGCACCGCTGGTAGCAACACTCGGCACAGCCTAAGCAGCTTATCGCGTGCCGCCCCAATCTCTTCGCCCTGCTTCAGATCGCAGCGTCGCCGAATCAGCTCGATGAACACTGCCAGCGGGGCAGCTCCTTCGCCAGGTACCGTCGCCATCAGCACCCGATCGGGAGATACCGCAAAGTACGACGAGGCTGCCCGTCGCAGCTCCGCGAGCAGTCGCGTCTTGCCGAGACCCGTCGCCGCGAGCAAAAGAAAGCTGCGCAGGCTGTGCGACTTGATGCTCTGTTCGATACAGCCGAGCAGTTTGCCGAGTTCTTCTTTGCGCCCGCAGAACGGCACCTCCGTATCACTCGACTCCGGCTGAAGCAGGTCTTCCTCGGACAGCGTGTAATGCGGTCCCGTCTCATCGCCAGCCAAGATTTGCACATCGAGCCGGGGTAGCAGCGTCGTGCGGCAGCTTCCACAGATATCGGTTCCGTCGGTGACAGGGGCGTGACAACTGAGACAGCGAGCAGACATCGCCCGCTTTTAGCGCGGTATTGGAAGCATCCGCAAGCCTCCCGACGATTGCCGCCAGTGCCCCGAGAAACCTCCGCACGTCGACCACAGCCGCGATAATGTGTTCAAAAACATGAGCAATGAACCGGCGATCGAAACTCGGCGGTCGCGACTTGCCACCTACAATCAGGTTGCGCTCGCATTGGCCGCGACGGTAGCGCTCTGCTATTACGGTCGCTTGGTGTTGTTCCCGATTCTACTCGGGGTGACGGTGGCGCTGGTGCTGGCCCCGGCGGTCGACCGGCTTGCGCGCTGGCGAGTGCCCAGACCGCTGAGTGCGCTGGTCCTGCTCACTGTGACTCTCTCGGTGATGTACGCGGTAACCCACCTGCTGTACAACTTGGTCGTCCAGTTTCTCGACGAACTGCCCGCGCACTCCTCCCAAATAGAGGCATTCCTCGATGGCATCCGCAAGCGGCTGG
>ERZ724510.472-NODE-472-length-23255-cov-6.044440_pt1 | contig 23255 bp, 23 predicted proteins | sample MGYA00376043_ERZ724510 | MGnify/ENA primary metagenome ERZ724510 (study PRJEB28724, sample SAMN07190888) | wastewater metagenome | isolation source: influent of sewage treatment plant in Hong Hong | place: USA: Christiansburg, Virginia | collected 2016-03-01 ... | reverse complement strand
GCAAAACCAAAAGACAGAGTAATTTTAAAAGATGGTATTTATACAAACGCAACAATTGCGTTTACCAACAATGATATAAGTTTTATTGCAGAGCACAGTGGTGCTGTTTTTTTTGAAGGAAATTCAAGGTTGAGTTTTGCTGGCGAAAACAATTTGATTGAAGGTTTTGTATGGCAAAACGGAGGAAAAGATTTAGAAAGTAAATCCGTTATTGAATTTAAAAACGGTAAGGATCTTTCTACAAAAAGTATTGTACAAAATTGTGCTATTGTTGGATATAATGCACTTGATTTAAATACAGACAATAAGTGGGTTTCTATTTATGGTACTTACAACATATTTACACATTGTTTGCTAAAAGACAAGTTTAATAAAGGAGCAACTTTAGTAGTTTGGCTAGATGGAAATACAGAAGCTCATCACACTATTTCGTATAATTATTTTTTGAACAGACAAAATGGACCCAATGCCGATAATGGTTTAGAAAGTCTTCGTATTGGCACTAGTGAAACATCTTTTACACCTGCACATTGTGTAGTTGCTTTTAATAGATTTGAAAAATGTGATGGAGAAATTGAAATCATTTCTAACAAGTCCTGGAACAATTCTTATTTCCATAATTCATTTGTAAATAATGATGGTGGTTTAACCTTACGTCATGGTAACAACTGCTTGGTAGATGGTAATTTTTTTGATGGTGCTGATAAAAACAAATCTTATGGAGTTCGTTTTATTGGCGAAGGACATGTAGCCATTAACAATTATTTCTATCACTTAAATGGTGCACCATCACAAGCTTTTCGAGCTCCATTAACCATAGTAAATGGATTGGTGAACACACCAATTAATGGCTATTTTCAAGTGAGAAGAGCCGTGGTAAGCAACAATATTTTTGTAAACTGTATAATGCCCAACATACGTGTAGGAGCTTTTTCTAAAAGAGATGGAATGACTGTTGCACCAGATACATTGCTTATTCAAAACAATACAATGTTTGACGATGCAGGTAGAGCTGGTATTGTGTATGAAGCCTTAACAGAACCTACAAACACAACCATTAAAAATAATATACTACTCAATAGAAATTTATCTGCCAACGATGCTGGTTTTGATGTAAATAAAAAAGCAAAAGTAAAGCTGAACAATAAACTACAATTGGTTGATGAAAAAGGAGATGCAATTAATTTATTTACTGATATTGAAAAAATAAGCAACTACAAAACTGTTGGTGCAAATTGGATTGAGCCGTCGATTGCCAATGAAGTAAAGAAAAGAAAGTTTACTATTTTATTAGCCAATGAGGTTGGCCCTGTTTGGATGAAGTAAAATGATTGCAAGTTGCCAAGTAAGGTTATTCTGTACAAGTGTGCGACGCAACTGAAGTTGAATAGTAGCAATTTAGCTAAGTACATAAAACAAAAAATATGCGTTACATTTTATCTGTCTTGTTTGTAATGGGCATTTTATTTGCAAAAGCAAATATCAAATTGCCATCGTTGGTAAGCAGCAATATGGTGCTTCAAAGAAATGTTCCAGTAAAAATTTGGGGTTGGTGCAGTAAAGGTGAAAAAGTATCTGTAAGCTTTATGGGCAAAGAATACAAAGCTGTTGTAAAAGACAGTTCATGGAGCTTATTGCTTCCTACTATGAAGGAGGGTGGTCCTTATGAAATGAGGCTAAAAGGCAACAATGAAATTGTACTCAACAATATTTTAATAGGTGAAGTTTGGCTTTGCAGTGGACAAAGTAATATGGGTTTCTTAATGATGAACACAAGCAATGCAAAAGATGAAATTCCTAAAGCTGATTATAAAAACATTCGCCTTTTTACTATCAAGAAAGACTATAGCAGCAAGCCTTTGCAAGAAGCTGTTGATGTAACCAAATGGGAAGCATGTACACCAACATCTATAAACAAATTTTCAGCAGTAGCTTATTTCTTTGGAAGGAAACTGCATGAAGATTTGAATGTTCCAATTGGACTTGTATGGAGTGCTTATGGTGGAACAACTATTGAAAGCTGGATAAGCAAAGAAGGTCTTGCTGGTGAAGAAACTTTTGGCGAAGCTGCAGCTAAAATTGAACAGCGTGACTTAAATGCTGAAGTGAAGAAAGCCAATAAAAGCTTTGACGATTGGATAAGAACCATCAATAAAAAAGATGCTGGCTATGACAATGCTACCTACTCATGGGCAAAAAATTTTCATGCAGAATGGAGCAAGGCAAAAATGCCTAGCAGTTGGGAAAATGTACCTGCATTAAAAAACAAGGATGGCGTTATCTGGTTTCAAAAAGAACTTATTTTAACTGCTGCAGATATAGCCAATGATGCAAAATTTTCTTTAGGTACTATAGCCGATGAGGATTTTACTTTTATCAATGGAAAACAAGTTGGTCATCGATTTGATGAAAAGAATAAGAAGCGTGAATACAGTATTTCAAAATCCTTGTTGAAAGAAGGAAGCAACATTGTTACAGTTCGTATTACCAACTATCGTGATGATGGGGGTTTTATGGGAAAAGCAGATGAACTTTTCGTTCAAACATCAAGCAATAAAATTTCGTTGGGTGGTGATTGGAATTATAAAATTGGTTTTGATACACTTGTTCCAACAGGCTTAGCCAGACAATTAAATACGAGGCAGATTCCTTGTATTTTGTACAATGCCATGATTGCCCCAGCTACCAATTACACTTTTAAAGGAGTGCTTTGGTACCAAGGTGAAAGCAATGCTTCACGTGGCTTTCAATACAGGGAACTATTTGCAAGAATGATAAAAGACTGGCGTAAGAAATTCAATCATTCAGCATTGCCTTTTGTTTATGTACAGTTGCCCAACTATAAAAAAATAGTTTCTAAGCCAGTCGATTCGGATTGGGCAGAAACCAGGGAATCCCAAGCAGAAGCATTAAAACTTCCTTATACATCAATGGCCTGTGCCATTGAGCAAGGAGAAACAAATGATATCCATCCAAAGTATAAAAACGAAGTTGGTAGACGACTTGCCCTGCAAGCTGAATACAATGTATATGGCATGAAAAACATCATCCCGTCTGGTCCTGTTTACAAAAGCATGAAAGTAGTTGGCGACAAGATTTTAATAGAGTTTGATATAACTGGCGAAGGTCTTAAAACCAATGATGGAAATAAAGCCATACAAGGGTTTGCCATTGCTGACGATAACAAAAATTTTGTTTGGGCAAATGCTGAAATTATAGATAGAAAAACAGTTGCAGTTTCTGCTGATGCAATTAAAAATCCAGTTGCTGTTCGTTATGCTTGGGCTGATAATCCTGTGGAATTAAACCTCTCCAACAATACAAAAATGCCTGCCTATCCATTCAGGACTGATAAATGGAAAGGTAAAACGGATGATGTGAAAATTATTGACTACAGCAAGGCTGCTGTTCAATAAAAGGAATGGTATTAAACAATTTTTTATGAGCTACTTAAAATAATAACCGTTGCTCTTGTTGTGTTTTTTGACCAACAGGATTTCATTTTTTTAAAATTCGTAAAAATTAATAATTTGTTTATAACCTATTTTTTTATAATAGAGTCTTAACAATGCAAGCAGTAAAACATATGAAAAAACAGTAGCAACCATACTATTATAGGTAGCAAAATATATTAGTAAAATGATAATAATGAGTAATGAACCCAAAGCCCAGAGGGTAAAGGAAGATACATCAATTATAAGCATTGTATCATATACTTCTTGTACGTTTAATTCTAATTCTTCGCTCTTAATAAACCACATTAATCCTTGCCCTTTCAAACGAACTTTACGAATACCCGGTGTAATAAAAACCTCTTTTATTTCATCATTAGAAATTACATCAACTTCTTGATTGTCAATTAGAATAACTAAGTTTCCTACATTATAACGATATGACCTACTTTCTCTATCAAACTTTACTAAAGGCATTCTATTTTTTTAAATGTAATGAAATAGTAGAAAGAATCATCTACCTAAAATTGAGTAGTTGTCATTCCTAGCATTTTCTCCTCATAAGCTTAGTTTATTCTTAACTGCTGTTGGCATTTCCCTTCCCACGAAATCATAATTAATTAACTACAGTCCCTGTTGTGTCTTTTGACCAACAGGATTTAACAGGATTCAATACCCATATTTTCCTTTCCATCTTTCATGTAAAAACTTTCTCAATTCATTTTCTCTTGCATTGTTACCAGGGTTATAAAATGGTGTATTGGAAAGTTGTTGTGGCAAATATTCTTGCTCAATAAAATTGCCTTCGCCTAAATGTGAATATTGATAATTTTTGCCATAATCCATTGCTTTCATCAACTTAGTTGGTGCATTGCGTAAATGTAATGGCACTGGTAAATCGCCATGTTGTTGTACAGCCTGCAATGCTTTACCAATGGCTTCGTAAGCAGCATTACTTTTTGGGGATGACGCAAGGTAGGTTGCACATTGACTTAAAATAATTCTACTTTCGGGATACCCAATTTTACTAACAGCATCAAAGGTTGCATTGGCTAGTAACAAAGCGTTGGCATTGGCATTGCCAATATCTTCACTTGCAAAAATGAGCATTCGCCTAGCAATAAATTTTACATCTTCGCCACCTTCAATCATTCTTGCAAGCCAATAAACTGCACCATTGGGATCGCTGCCTCTCATGCTTTTTATAAATGCTGAAACAATATCGTAATGCTGCTCTCCTTTTTTATCGTACAAAGCAATTTTTTGTTGAGCAACTTGCATTACCAAATCATCTGTGATAACTATGTTATTGCTGTTGGTTGATGTTACTACCAACTCTAATAAATTCAATAATTTTCTGGCATCGCCACCGCTAATATTAATTAAAGCAGCTGTTTCTTTTAAGTTGATTTGTTGAGTTGAAAGTAACTCGTCTTTCTCAATAGCATGATGCAACAAAGCTACCAAATCGGCTTCGTTCAATGCTTTTAAAACATATACTTGCGAACGGCTAAGCAATGCACTATTTACTTCAAAAGAAGGATTTTCTGTTGTTGCTCCAATTAAAGTAATAGTGCCTTTTTCTACTGCACCCAACAAAGCATCTTGTTGGCCTTTATTAAAACGATGAATTTCATCTATAAACAAAATGGCTTTGCTGGTTTGCTTGGCTTGTTCAATTACTTCTCGTACATCTTTAACGCCACTACTAATGGCACTTAATTGAAAATAGGGAACACTTAATGTATTGGCAATAATATTGGCTATGGTGGTTTTGCCAACTCCTGGAGGTCCCCACAAAATCATAGAGGGAATGTTGCCTTGTTCTATTGCATTTCTAAGTATGCTTCCATTGCCAGTAAGATGTTGTTGACCAATTAACTCATTTAAAGTATTGGGACGTAAACGTTCGGCTAATGGAATAAATTGGTTCATACACAAAAGTTAGTACAACATTATTCTTTATTAAATACGTAATGATAAACTTTTAAAAACTTAAACGTAAGAATAATATGGTATACAAGCAATAAACTAATTGCCAACATAAATGCAATAATTACTTTTAAAAATTGCTCTAACTGTTGTGGGTTTAAAGAAGTCATGATTGCTTTTTGATCGGCTGGCATTTGTTGAATTGCTTCTAAAAATGCTTTGGGTTGTTGTAAAATTACAATTGCTCCTAAACCTGCTAATAACAAAAAAGCAGCAAGGCAAATACTTACAATGGCATTGGCTTTAATCCAATCTTTTAATTTAGGGCTGCATGTTTGTGCTTTAAGAATACCACTAAATAAAAACTTACTACTGGTGTACATATAAATTGGCATACATGCCACAATAAAACTTACTATCAATAAAGGGGGGTTGGTTAAACCAGCAAATAAACCATTAATGGCATTTAGTGCAAACAATACTGCAAATGGAAATAAGATATAAGTTACCTGTTGGCGGAGTTAATTAGCTAAAGCGTGTTTCACTCTACCTACAGGTTGGTTGTTTATAAACTTGTTTAAGAACTGCAAAACTGTAAGTCCTGTAATCTTTGCCAATATCCTAGACTTGAAGCCAGTAAAGGATTTGGCGTAATTACGCTGTATCATAAATTGATCACATAATTGAGAAAAAACAGTTTCAATTCTTTTTCTTACTTTTTTTAAAATCCACATTACAGGTCTTTGTCCCTTCTGATTGTTTCTTAATGGCACTTCCAACTCTATTCCAGCTGTTTCAAACAAATTAATTTGATGTTGCCTACCTATGTACCCTTTGTCACCAATCATTACGCAATTACTAAACAATTCTGTTACATCTTTAAGGTAATGCACATCATGTACACTTGCCTTTGTTAAGTCCAATGATTCTATTACACCAGCAGCCGAACAAACACTGTGTAATTTGTAACCATAAAAATATTTTTTCTGTGATGCACAATAGCCTTTATCTGGACTATGATGTGCAGTTTCTTTTCCCATTTTATTTCTTTGTTCTCTTGATAACTTACAAATTTCTAATGGCATCGAATCGATTGCAAAAACATCTGCTTGCTTGTTAAGCCTTGATGCCATTAGCTTTCGCACCTCTTCAGTTTTCGTAAACAATAATTTTCGTCTATCGTTGTACTGCCTTCTGCTAACCAAATTTTTAAAGTCATTCATATACTCAGTATTCAGTTTTGAGAACAAATAATTCTCACTATCTATTCCTAAACATTCTGCTGTTAAACTTAGTGCAATTACTTCTAAGTCAGAAAATCTTGGTCTTGTTCCTCGTCGAAAATAATTCCCTTTTGAATCAGTTTCAGAGCCGATAATTTCTTTTATTACCTCAAGTATTTTGTCGAAATTTGTTTTGATGTTGTGCATCTTATTTTAGAAAGTTTAGTCACTAACTAAGACAAATGCACATCATCTTTTGCTGTATCAATTAATAAATTAACTCCGCCAACGGGTTATAAGTTATTATTCGATATGCTTTTACTGAAGTCATGTATAAATAATTGAGGGCTGCAATATGCAACAATTTTTTTTATTGCTTCATCTGAGATTCAGGCTTTGAATGGAGCGTCGCCGTCAACAGTTGAATAAAGTTTTGCTGCTGGTAAAATAATATTTTACAACATTGTAATAATTAACTGCAATTGTGTACGTATATTGTACAAAAATTTATTGATATGGAATCATTATTTGGATTTTGGTGGCTGTTTGTACTAGCCTTCATTGTTTTTAGTGGTTTGGTTACCGTTAATCAAGGTACCATTGCTGTAATTACAATGTTTGGTAAATATCAACGTGTTTTATTGCCAGGCTTGCGTTTTAAAATTCCTATTGTTGAACAAATTTATAAACGTGTAAGCATTCAAAATAGGAGTGTTGAATTGGAGTTTCAAGCTGTAACAATTGACCAGGCAAATGTGTACTTTAAAAGTATGTTGTTGTACAGCGTACAAAACAGCGATGAAGAAACCATTAAAAAAGTAGCCTTTAAATTTATTAGTGATAAAGATTTAATGCAAGCTTTAATACGTACTGTTGAAGGTAGTATTAGAGCTTTTGTGGCAACAAAAAGACAAGCAGAAATTTTAACGGCTAGAAGAGAAATTGTTGACTTTGTAAAAGAACAAATTGACCATAGCTTAGAAGAGTGGGGTTACCATTTACAAGATTTACAAATTAACGATATTACGTTTGACCAAGCTATTATGGATAGCATGAGTAAAGTTGTGGCAAGTAATAATTTGAAAGCTGCTGCAGAAAATGAAGGTCAGGCTTTGTTGATTACTAAAACAAAATCAGCAGAGGCTGAAGGTAATGCCATTAAAATTTCGGCTGAAGCTGAAAAAGAAGCTGCTCGTTTACGTGGACAAGGTGTGGCTTTGTTTAGAGAAGAAGTTGCTCGTGGTATGACGCAAGCTGCTGAACAAATGAAAGAAGCCAATTTAGATACCAATGTAATTTTGTTTAGTATGTGGACCGAAGCCATTAAAAACTTTGCCGAATATGGCAAAGGCAATGTAATTTTCTTAGATGGTAGTAGCGAAGGCATGGATAAAACCATGAAACAAATTATGGGTATTTTAAAAATGAAAGAAAATAAGTAATTGTATAAACTTTTATTTTAAAGGCTTGCCAATATTGGTAAGCCTTTATTTTTTTAGATATACTAAATTGTGTAAAAGGTTTCACAAAATGTTCATGTGTTACAATTTTATTCACAGCCTTACTGTTCTTTTGTGTAAGTAATTACTTTAGCTACACTTCAAATTAAAAAATCTATGTTTTATTTATTGCAAATTGCAGCAAATGTTGCTGATACAGTAAACAAAGTACAAGCCGGAGCAAATGTTGTTGCAGAAAAGATATCGATGATAGATTTATTAAGCAAAGGAGGATGGATTATGTATCCTTTGTATTTGCTTTTTGCAGCAGCCATTTTTGTTTTTGCTGAAAGATTTATTGCTATACGAAAAGCTGGTAAAATTGAAGATAATTTTATGAGCATTATTCGTGATAACATTATTACTGGCAATATTTCGGCTGCAAGAAGTTTGGCAAAAAATACCAATAACCCTGTTGCAAAAATGATTGATAAAGGGTTGCAACGTATTGGCAAACCGATTGATGCCATTGAAAAAAGTATGGAAAACGTAGGTAAGCTTGAAGTGTATAAAATGGAACGCAACACATCCATCTTATCAATTATTGCAGGTATTGCACCCATGTTTGGTTTCTTAGGAACCATTGTTGGTATGATTCAATTGTTTTATAACATTAATAATAGTGGGTTCGAATTAAATACCATTGCTGGCGGTATTTATGTAAAAATGGTTACAAGTGGTAGTGGTTTAATTGTAGGATTATTGGCATATATTGGATATAGTTTTTTAAGTACACAAATAGATAAAACTGTGTACAAAATGGAAGCTGCAAGTGCCGAGTTTATTGATATTTTACAAGAGCCAACGAAGTAAAGTTTTAAACGTTTAGTAAGTTCAAAACGGCAATGTTTTGTTTTCAGCTTTTTCAACGTAGTCAATTTTTTAAACTTATATAATGAACATAAGAAAGAAATTAAGAGATAAGCCCGATTTACATACAGGTGCATTGAATGATATTTTGTTCATTCTCTTATTGTTCTTTTTAATTGTATCTACTTTGGCAAATCCAAATGTGGTAAAAGTGAACAACCCAAAGGGCAAAAGCGATACACAAGCCAAACAAAATATTGTTGTAAGTATTGATAAAGAAAATAAAATTTATTTAGGTCAAACTTGGATACCAGAAACATCTTTAGACTCTGTTGTAAAAGCAGAAGTTGATAAAATAAAAGTTTTTATAGATACTCCATCGGTTGTAATAAATGCCGATACAATTTCATTTACAGGAAGCTTCTTTAAAATTATGGGAGCTGCAAAAAAAGCTGGTGCAAAAGTAGTTGCCAATGTTAAGAATTAATTTTTTGTACCCAACTGTAGAATAATTATTTGGCTTTTGTGGCGTCGCACACTTGTACTTTTCGTTCAACCCTGAACTTTCTAACCCACACAATTCGAAATCACAACGTAGAGCAACTTTGTGTCTTCGTGCCTTTGTGGTTCAATAGTAAACTTTTCGAAATTAAATCACTGTGTTGCTTTGTGTCTTCGTGTCGTTATGGTTCTAAATTCTATCTATTAATTACATCTGCAACAATCATTCTATTTTTACCTTGCATGTCTTTTTTTAATTCAGCTCTATAACCAAATTCTTCAAATAAAGAAATGGTTTCGTTACCCAAGGCTTCATTAATTTCTACAAATATTTTTCCATTTATAGTTAAATGTGTTTTACCAAATGCAGCAATTTTTCTATAAAAAACAAGAGCATCATCGTCTGCTACAAACAAAGCAATATGTGGTTCGTTTGCAACTACATTGGGTTGCATATTGATTATTTCACTTTGTTTAATGTAAGGCGGATTGCTAACAATAATATCAAAAATACCAAGTTCGTTCCAATTGGTTTCGTCTAAAAAATTCAATTGGTTTAACTCAATTTCAACATTTAATTCAGCAGCATTTTTTTTAGCAACTACAAGTGCATCTTCACTTACGTCAATAGTAACAATAGTTGTATGTGGTATTTTTTTCTTTAAAGTAATTGGAATACAGCCAGAGCCTGTACCAATATCCAAAATATTAGAAATTGGATTATTCGTTTTTATAATCAGTTCAATCAACTCTTCAGTTTCTGGTCGTGGAATTAAAACATGTTCATTTACATAAAATTTCATTTCGTAAAACCAAGCTTCTTGCAATACATATTGCACAGGTTTATTTTGTAGCAATGCTGATTTAAAAGTATCAATTGCATGGATTTGCTGTTCAGTTAAAACCAATTGTTTATGGGTAATTCTTCCTAATTTTTTGTATCCTGTAACATGTTCAATTACTAAATCAGCAATATTGTTGGCTTCATCTGTATCGTAAATGTTCTTTAATGCTTCTTGTAATAAATGATATGTTTCTTGAATGGTCATTGCTGCAAAGTAAAACTCATTTCAGTTACTTTTGCAAGCTGTACATAAAATACATGAACATTCACCAAACATATATGCAACGCTGTATTCAATTGGCAAAATTGGGTGCAGGTAATGTTGCACCAAACCCAATGGTTGGTGCAGTGTTGGTATTTAATGAAACCATTATTGGTGAAGGCTATCATGAACAATTTGGACAAGCACATGCTGAGGTAAATTGTTTAAACAATGTTGCTGAAAACTATAAATCACAAATTCAAAATTCTACTTTATACGTTTCCTTAGAACCTTGTGCTCATTTTGGAAAAACACCACCTTGTAGTAATTTAATTATTGAACAGGGAATTAAAAAAGTAGTTGTTGGTTGTAGAGACAGTTACGCAGAAGTTGATGGAAAAGGAATTGAACAATTAAAAGCTGCTGGCATTGAAGTAATTGTAGATGTGTTGAAAGAAGAATGTTTAGAATTGAATAAACGATTTTTTGCTTTTCATACAAAAAAACGTCCATTTATTGTTTTGAAGTTTGCAAAAACTAACAATGGATTTATTGGAAAAACTGTTCCTAGTCCCTGCATAGGAGGGGAAGAAAATAGATTGTTTATTTCCAACTCGTACACCAATAAATTGGTGCATCAATGGCGAAGTGAAGAAGCTGCAATTTTAGTTGGAACGAATACTGCATTAAAAGACAATCCTCAATTAAACAATAGATTGGGCAAAGGCAATCAACCCATTCGTTTGGTAATTGATCAACAATTGAAACTGCCACAATCGTTGCATTTATTCAATCAACAACAACCAACTGTTGTTTTCAATAGAATCAAAAATGATGTTGATAATGCGATTACTTATGTTCAATTGAATGAAGTAACAACTGTGCTTTCACAAATAATGGAATATTGCTATCAACAAAAAATACAAAGTATTTTGGTAGAAGGTGGAGCAGTTTTATTGCAGCATTTTATTGATGAAAACTTGTGGGATGAAGCAAGAATCATTACCAACGAAAAATTATTGATAGAAGATGGAATTGCTGCTCCAATAATTTCAGGTACACTTCAACAATCAACACATATTTTTGATGATAGGATAGATTATTACACGAATAAATTACATGACTAAAGAGTTGGATTATTTTTTAACCATTGGACAAAATTCTACTGCTGAATTTAAAGATAGAGGGAGCAAATTTATTGCTTATGCTTTTCCTATAGAAACTGTTGATGATTTTAAAAAGCAGTTGGCTAATTTAAAAAAAGAGCATCCAAAAGCTGTACACCATTGCTTTGCATATAGAATAGGGTTAGATGGAAATAATTTTAGAGTAAGCGATGATGGTGAACCATCTGGATCTGCAGGCAAACCAATTTTAGGACAATTGGATAGCAAACAAATTACCAATGCTTTAATTGTTGTTGTGCGTTATTTTGGTGGAACATTGTTGGGTGTGCCAGGATTAATCAATGCTTATAAAATGGCTGCATCATTGGTATTACAAACAACAACTGTTATTCAACAACCCATTGAAGTAAATTATGAGTTGCATTTTGATTATACAAAAATGAACGATGTAATGATGATTGTTAAGCAATGCAACTGTACAATCTTGAACCAAGAAACACAATTGTTTTGCATATTAAAAATGGGTATCCCAAAAGCAAGGGTTGAAGAAACTTTGTATCGCTTAAAAGAATTACTTACAGTTGATGTACTTAAACTAAAGTAAAGTTTACGCCTTTCCTGTTATTTTATATACCCAATAACCCACCATTTCTTTTAGCACATAAGGCCATTCGGCCAATACTTGAATTTTAGGAATACAGTAATTGTCCCAACTGATGCGTCCTTCAACTGCATCAAACCCTGCTGGATGTTCAACAACATCTAAACCTGCTTTTTTAAAAGTAGCCATAGAACGTTTCATGTGTATAGCAGATGTAATTAAAACGTAGGGTCCTTTAATGTGTAATGAATCAACAAAACGTTTGGCTTCTAAAGCACTTTCATAGGTATTTTTCGAAAATTTTTCAACAATTAAATTGCTATCTGCAATGCCTTGTTTAGGAAATTCTTTAAATAAAAAATCGGCTTCTTTGGGTTTGTTTTGTAATAAACTTCCATCGCCACCACTAATTAAAATTTTCTTAATTGTACCCATGTGGTACAGTTTACAGGTTTGTAAAAATCTATCGGATGTAGGTGCAAAAAATAAGTTTCCATGTTTATCGCTTTTCGTCATGCCACCTAAAACAATACCCAATTCGTATTGTTGTTTGTGTTCAATTGTTGCAGCTTTTGGTTGCCAAGCCAACACAGAAATATTGTACAACCAATAATTGCTAAACACAATGAAAATGGCAATGGCAGCAATTAAAAAACGCTTTTTTACAATGGGCTTTTTCAACTTCCAATACAGTAGCAAACAAATAACAATCCAATAAAATGGTTGTAATAAAAACAATAGTATTTTAGAAAAAATGAAAAACATATTTAGTAATAGAGTTGTTTAGTTTGGGGTTAAACTTATAAATAGTAAAATTGATTGCTAATTTTCAAATGTACCAATCATTGTTAAAGTATTATTGAAACTTCCAACTATACAACACCCAATTAAATAACTATTTGAATCTTTCGCTCACCACTAAATCTTTGCTTCCTGCTGTATAGGTATAAAAACCTTCGCCACTTTTTGCACCCAATTTGCCCGCAGTAACCATGTTTACCAATAACGGACAAGGAGCATATTTTGTATTGCCATAACCCGTGTACAATACATTTAAAATACTTAAACAAACATCTAAACCAATAAAATCTGCTAACTGTAATGGTCCCATTGGGTGTGCCATTCCTAGTTTCATAATGGTATCAATTTCTTCAACACCTGCAATGCCTTCATACAAACTAATGATGGCTTCATTAATCATGGGCATTAAAATTTTATTGGCAATAAAACCAGGGTAATCATTTACAACACATGGCACTTTACCCAATTGTTTACTCAATGCAACAATGGTTTCACTCACTGTTTTGGTAGTAGCATAACCATTAATAATTTCAACCAATTTCATTACTGGAACTGGGTTCATAAAGTGCATACCAATTACCAACTGTGGGCGTTTGGTTGCAGCAGCAATTTTTGTAATTGAAATAGAAGATGTGTTACTGGCTAAAATGCAATGTGCAGGAGCAGATTCATCTATTTGCTTAAATATTTTTAGTTTTAATTCTACATTTTCTGTCGCAGCTTCAACCACTAAATCGGCATTACTTACGCCCGTTTCAATTGAAGTAACTGTAGTAAGATTTTGTAAAGTTTGTTGCTTTTGTTCTTCTGTTAAAGTTCCTTTTGCAATTTGGCGATCTAAGTTTTTGCCAATAGTTGCAATAGCTTTTTCAAGCTGTGCAGCATTCACGTCTATTAAGTTTACACTAAAACCATTTTGTGCAAATACATGTGCAATACCATTACCCATTGTGCCTGCACCAATTACTGCTATATTTTTCATGCGTTATACTTTTAAAGCAGCAAATGTAAACCTTACAACTGTTAGCATGAGTTTTAACATAAAAAAAGTTGGAATTTTTTGTTCCAACTTTTTTACTGCTATTTTTTCTTTTTTTTGTAATCTCCTCGTTTCCAACTTTTAATAAAATCGGCCCAAGCCAATGGATTTAAAATATTCATTGGAGGTACTTGGCCAGCGTAATAATATTTATTAGCTTGTTGTCTCATTTGATAGTTTACAGCTTCACGTCCATCTGCAGGTAAACTATTAATTAATATTCTGCGTTTGGCTTCATCGGTATTTTGTCGTGCAATTTCATACGCATCATCTGGAATTGTAGAGTTTACAAAATCTCTTTCAAATTGTGCCCTTGTTGGTCGAGGTTTTAAAATAGTGGCAGGTAAATACGCTGTGTCGTTAATCATTAATTGAATAACGCTGTATTGATTTTCTTTTAAATTGCTAGGAATATCAATTGTTCTGTCTTTAAATCCAATACAAGAGAAAGTAATTTTATCGCCTTTCAGTACAACAATACTAAAAACTCCATCAGGATTGGTTAAAGTTCCTCTGCCTTTATTTTCAACAATAATACTTGCACTAGGTATGGCTCTTAGGCTATCTGCTGTCATCACTACACCATACAATTGTACAATAGAATCGTTAGATGCAGGCTGTGCTTGTGCTTTAGCCATATAGCCAATGCATAAAAAACAACAAATTAAATATTTTAGTAAACCTTTCGTCATGTTTGTAGTTCAGAAAATTGATTAAAAATTGAATATAGTTTACCAACTAAGTAATGTATAAATTGATAGATATACTTTTTCTCAAAAATACATATCTCATTTCAAAATATTTCCATATTCAAAACCAGCTATTGTAAATCAAAACAAAGTAAACCATCTAATGGTTTAACTTTGCCATTCCTTTTCTTTTTTAACAAAAACTTTCAGTAATATGACAGAATCAGATATTTTAAAAGCATTGAGCAATGTGCAAGAACCCGATTTAGGAAAAGATTTAGTAACCCTAAACATGATTCAAGATATTGTAATAGATGGCAATCATGTAGCTTTTACCATTGTACTTACAACTCCTGCTTGTCCGATGAAAGATATGATGCGTACAGCAAGTGAAAATGCAATTAAAATTTTAGTTAATAAAGAAGCCATCATTCAAGTAAATTTTACTGCCAATACAACTAGTAAACGTTTGGCTGGCGATAAAATTTTAAGTGGGGTAAAAAACATTATTGCTGTAGTAAGTGGTAAAGGAGGTGTTGGAAAAAGTACAGTGAGTGCAAATTTAGCATTGGCTTTGGCAGAAGGTGGTGCAAGCGTTGGATTAATGGATGCAGATATTTATGGTCCTAGTGTACCCATTATGTTTGGTGTACGAGGAGAAAGACCAATGATGAAAGATGTTGATGGTAAAGGTGTAATTATACCTTTAAATAAATATGGAATAAAGTTAATGAGTATTGGTTTATTGGTGGACGAAAAAAATGCAGTTGTTTGGCGTGGACCCATGGCTAGCAGTGCCATTAAACAATTTGTAACCGATGTTGAATGGGGCAACTTAGATTATTTAATAATTGATATGCCACCGGGTACTGGCGATATTCATTTAACCTTAATGCAAACCGTTCCTGTAACTGGTGTTGTAATTGTAACTACTCCACAAAATGTTGCATTGGCCGATGCCAGAAAAGGAATTGCCATGTTTGGTCAGGCTCAAATTAATGTGCCCATCATTGGGTTGGTAGAAAATATGGCTTACTTTACACCTGCCGAATTGCCCAACAATAGATATTATTTGTTTGGAAAAGAAGGTGGAAAATATTTAGCAGATGAATATGATTTAAGTTTCTTGGGTCAAGTGCCATTGGTACAAACCATTAGAGAAGGTGGCGATGAAGGCATACCTGCAATGATTGGTAAAGATGAAATTTCTAAACAAGCATTTAGAGATGTAACTGCACAAGCTGTAAGAAATATTGCTATACGCAATGCCAATGTGCCTAAAACAAAAGAAATAGAAGTGGTTGTTTAAAACAAATATTTTGTGTTATGATAAAATGGATTTTGTTAACCATGTCTTTATTAACTATTAATGTAGCTAATGCTCAGTACAAATATGATGAGAGTGTTGCTGAATTTTTAAGGCAATGTCAAACTTATTCCAATGATATATTAGCCTTAAGCGATAAAGAAATGCTGCTAAATGTATTTGATACTATTTCGGTTGAAAAATCTTTTATTAAAAAACTCAATGCCAACATTGAATATGGGATTACTGTTTATTTGAAAGATGAACAAGAAAAAATAGACATTAAAGTGTACAAAAAAGAGGCAGGTAAATGGAAAGATGTAAAGGCTAAGGTTAGTAACGATTTAGGCTTTCAAACAATTGGTTTTTTTACGGCTTCTGCAACAACAAATTACAATATAATAATTAAGAGAAAGAAGCGTACTTCTCAGAAGTCATTCAATTATTATTTCTTAGAATTTTATGCCAATTATGAACAATAATATACTTTGAAAGTTGTATAAAAAAACTCCATTTATCAAACACTTTGATAAATGGAGTTTTTTCTTTTAATACATTTACAGCATGTACAATTTACCTTACTTTAAAGAAAATAATCCCAAAGCAGTAATTGAATTTATTCTACAACATTCATTTGCAATAATTACAGGAGTTAATAAGAATAATGAACCAGTTGCAACCCAATTGCCTTTTTTAATTAAAGAAAGAAATGGCGATTTATATTTACAAGCTCATATTATGCGTAATACGCAACACCATAAAGCTTTTGAAAATAATGCCAATGTGTTGGTAGTTTTTACAAGTCCACATTGTTATATAAGTGCAAGTTGGTATACCAATCAACAACAAGCCAGCACATGGAATTATATGGCTGTACACGCAAGTGGAATTTTACAATTTTTAGGTGATGATGCTTTGTTAAATATGTTAGATGAACTTACTACGAAATTTGAAAACAATGAAGCTTCCCCTGCATCGTACAATCAATTGCCAAAAGAGTATGTTCAAAGTTTAAGTAAAGCAATTGTGGCATTTGAAGTAAAAGTTACCGCTTTAGAACATGTGTTTAAATTAAGCCAAAATAAAGATGCAGTAACTTATCAAAACATCATTGAACAACTAAACAATGGCAATACCAATGAACAATTTATTGCAGGGGAAATGAAAAAAAGACAAGAACAGTTATTTACTTAATTCAATTGTGGGTCTAAAGGATAGTGAATCATTTGGCTGTATTCGCCACCTAAATCTTTTAATGCATCTTTCCAAGTTTCATCTATATTTTTATTAAATACCAAGCGTTTTGTGGCATCTCTCGTTATCCAACTTTTGGTTTCCAATTCTTCTTCAAGTTGCCCCTCTGTCCAATTACTATAACCAATAAAAAAACGAAGATCATTGGGTGTAATTAAACCATCTTTAATTAGGTTCACTACCAATTCAAAATCTCCACCCCAATAAATTCCATCTCTAATTTCCATTCCATCTTCAATTAAATCGGGCCTTGTATGTAAAAAATGTAAAGTATCTTTTTGTACAGGACCACCATAAAATAAGGGGAAGTTAAATCCTTCTAAATCGGTAACTAAATGATGCAAGTCTTGATCGTATAATTTATTGAGAACAAAGCCAAGGCTTCCATCAATTTGATGTTCACAAACTAATACGATAGATCTTTTAAAATTGGGGTCTTTTAAAAATGGGTCTGAAATAAGCAATAAACCAGGATGTATTTCAATCATACTGAAAATTAAGTATTTACTAAATATCTTAAAAAAATAGTTATTCAATGCAAGTTAAAGGCTTGATAAATTGCTACAATCTATGTATACAACTTTATTAGCTGCTTATATTTGTTACAATGAAGAAAACTTTACCCATTATTGTTGTATTAATTACGCTTTCATTGTTAGGTTTAATTGCCTTACAAGCTTCGTGGTTAAAAAACTTATTAGAAGTAAGGCAATCTCAATTGCTGAATAAAGTAAAAGATGCCACTACTTTAGTAGCAAACGATTTAAGTAAAGCTGCTTTTAGTGGGCCAACCATTCGTTTGCCAAGAAGGCAACCTAAAGTACATGCAGCAGAATTGGCATTTAAAATATTACGTCCTGTAAGCATAGAAGATAAATTTACCAAGCAAGAAATTTTTGCCAAATTGAAACATGCTTTTGATGCAGAAGAGTTAAAGCACATGAAATTTGAATTTGCTATAACCAATAGCGAAGGCGATTATGAAATGCAATCTACCAATTACGAAAAAGAGTTTTACGATACCATTGCCAATAAAAGAATTGTAAATTTTATTTTACCAGAATCGGGATCAGACTTTGATGGCATTGCACAAGCCGAACAAATGATTGTAATTGTACCCAATTTTAAAGATCAAGTTTGGCACAGTTTACAATGGATAATTGTAGGAGCAGCATTTTTTATGTTGATCATTTTTGCTGCATTTTTTGTTACACTAAAAAGCTTGTTCAATCAAAAAAAATTGAGTGAAATTAAGAGTGATTTTATTAACAATATGACCCATGAGTTTAAAACTCCATTGGCTACTATTTCTTTAGCAGTAGATGCACTAAGAAATGAAAAAGTTATTGGCAATGCCGAAAAAATGAATTACTTCAGTGGCATGATTAAGGAAGAGAACAAACGTATGAATAAGCATGTAGAAACCATACTACAAGCTGCTTTAATGGAAAAACAAGAGCTGCAATTAAACTTAACTTCAATAGCAGTGAATAAAATGTTGCAAAATGTAATCAATGCGTATGAGTTACAGTTGCAAGAAAAAAATGCAAAAGTAGAAGTAGATTTTTTAGCCAAGAAAGATGAAGTGATGGCTGATGAAATTCACTTCAAAAATTTACTGTCTAACTTAATAGACAATGCCATTAAATATTCAAAAGAAAACTTGCATTTAAAGTTTACTACTTATAACAACAACAAAAATGTTTTTATAAAAATTGAAGACAATGGAATAGGTATGGATAAAGAAAGTGTGAAACGAATTTTTGAAAAATTTTATAGAGCTCATACAGGCAATGTTCACAATGTTAAAGGATTTGGTTTGGGTATGAGTTATGTTAAAACAGTAATTGATGCACACAAAGGCAGAATAAGAGTTGAAAGCACTTTAGGAAAAGGAAGTTGTTTTACTGTAGAGCTGCCATTGAAAAAATAATGGTTATTAATATTCCATTTTTCTAAGTTTAGGGGCTTTAAACCAAGTAATTATTACAACTAAAAGCGTCATAGCTCCACCGAAAATAACAGATGGACGCAAGCCCATTAACCTCGATGCTATGCCACTTTCCATCATGCCCAATTCGTTGCTACTATTAATAAACATCGAGTTTACAGACGAAACTCTACCACGCATTTCATCGGGTGTGGTTAATTGTAAAATAGTGCCACGTACCATTACACTTATGCCATCGCACATGCCACTTATGAGTAATGCAATAAATGAAATGGCATAAAAAGTAGATAACCCAAAAACAATTATACAAATTCCAAAACCTGCAACAGCCATCATCATTCTTTGTCCCTGTTTTTTACGCATTGGAAATAAAGTAAGTAAAACAATTACAATCATAGAACCCATGTCTGTAGCTGCATTCAACCATCCAAAACCAATGGGGCCAACAGCCAATACTTTACTTGCAAACTCTGGCATTAGTGCAACTGCACCACCAAACAATACAGCAAATAAATCCAATGAAATTGCTCCCAACATTATTTTATGAGTTAATACAAAACGCAAACCTTCCTTCACACTTTGCCACGCGTTGGTGGTATGTTTAATGGCAAGAACAGGTTTTTTTGTGAGTGTAGAAATAACCAATGTTGCCATTGATATTGAGCAAAGAATTACGATAAACGTATTGTGTATACCAATGCCAGCAATTAAAAAGCCAGCACTTGCATGTCCTACAATGGATGCAATTAACCAAGTGGAAGAACTAATATTGGCAGCAAATTGTAAAATATTTCTGGGTACCAATTGTGCAACAATGGCATTGGAAGTTGGCCCTACAAATGCACGAATAATGCCTGTAACAAATATGATGGCATAAAAACAATACTCTTGTGAAGTAATAGAAAGATGTTGATTAAAATATTGGGCTGTAAGCATTACCAACGCCATTGCACAAACTGTATAAGCCATCATGCCTCTTAGTAAAATTGTTTTCTTATCTGTTTTATCAATGATGTGCCCTGCATATAAAGCCAAACTAAACACAGGAATAAATTCTGATAAACCAATTAAACCAATGGCAAATGAACTTTGTGTAAGCTGAAAAAGTTTGTAAGCAACTACTGTTGAAACCATTCTTAACGACATAATAAATAAGAAACGAGCCGAAATATATCGCCTAAATTCTGGTTCTTTTAAAGGGGAAAGTCCTTCGTTTTTAATAAGTTTAGGCATGTAAACGTATTCTTATTTATGGAAGTGTAAAGTAATGCTGACCATTGTCTAAATCTTTTTCTAAAGCATCCAATACCACTTTTAAATGTTGTTCGTTGCCTAAAAAATCTGCATTGCTGGCATCAATAAAAATGGTTTTTATATTGTGTTGTTTTATGTAACTGGTATATGTTTCTTGTAGGTTAAACAAGTATTCATCTGGAATTTGTTGTTCATATACACGGTTTCTTTTTTTAATATTTGCTTGCAGTTTTTGTACAGGGGCATGCAAGTAAATAAGTATATCTGGAAAAACCAATTGTTGATGAATGATATCGAATAATTTTTGATACAACCTAAACTCTTCATCCGGTAAAGTAACTTTTGCAAACAACAAGCATTTAGTAAACAAGTAATCCGATACAGTAACAGTTTGAAACAAATCTTTAGTATGAACCATATCTTTCAACTGCTTATACCTTTCTGCCATAAAAAATAATTCTACTGGAAAAGCGTATTGTTGTTGGTTTTCGTAAAATTTCGTTAGAAAAGGGTTTTCGGCAAATTCTTCTAAAATTATTCTTGCATTAAAATGCTTGGCCAGTAAATTGGTTAATGTTGTTTTTCCTGCTCCAATATTGCCTTCTACAGTTATAAATTGATGGTTCATACAATGCGTCAAAATTAAAAGACACAAGCTTGAGTACAGTTAAATCTTTTGCACATTTAAATTGTCTTTACATTGCTGTAATAAAGTTGAAATTGTTTTTTTTTCAACAGGATGTATTAGGTTGGGTGCAATTTCTGCCAAAGGCAATAAAGCAAATCGTCTATTGGGCAGTTGAGGATGTGGCAAATGCAAAAGTTCTGAATGAATTATCAAATCATCAATTATTAAAATGTCTAAATCAATGGTTCTTGGACCCAGTTTAACCATTCTTTTTCTGCCCATCGTTTCTTCAATAGCCAACAATTGAAGCATTAGTTTTTCTGGGGATAATTGCGTATTTAATTTTAATATTTGATTGTAAAAATTGGGTTGATCTGTAAAGCCCCAAGCTGCAGTTTCGTAAATAGATGATGTTTGAACAATATTGCCACAAAGCTCTTCAATTTTTTGAGCTGCAGTTTGTAAGTTGCTTTTTCTTTCGCCAATATTTCCACCAATTAATAAATAGGCTGTAAAATTATGTTCAGGTTGTTGCTTCATATTATACCTTCTTCAAATTGTATAATTTAAAAATCAAACATATAGAATTTGTTGGTGATTAAATTTCTTTTTCAGTATTCAACTATTCAGATAGATTTGTTTAAGAATTTATATTATGGCAACTAACTACAATCAGTTTAAAGCATTGTTAGCAATAAGTAAAGCTAGCTTATTGGCAATTTTAAAAAATCCTGGCTCATTGTTTTTTAGTTTAGTTTTTCCTTTGGTATTTGTATGGATTTTTGGATCGTTTGGAAGTGGTGGATTGAGCAAGTTTAGAGTAGCCATTGATAAAAATTCGGATACAACCAATGTTTTATATCGTGTACTTCAATCGCTACCCTTGTTAAAAATTGAACACTATGACAATGAGACAAAACAAAAAACTGATTTAGAAAAAGGAAGGCTGGTAGGAGTATTGAAAATTTCTAGTAGTTACGATTCTGCAAAGCAACAACACTTTAATATTGAAATTACAAGTACCAATGCAAGTACGCCAGAGTTAATGCAATTAATTCCAATTTTAGAAAATGTTTCAGCCAAAGTTTTTCCCAATCCAAACTCATTTATTACTATAGAAAAAAATGTGTATAGTGTTAGAACGTATAAACAAATTGATTTTATATTACCCGGACAAATTGGATTCTCCATTTTATTTTCTACACTATTTGGTATAGCATTTACATTTTATAATTTAAGAGAACAATTGGTGTTGAAACGTTTTTATGCATCGCCAGTAAATAAATTGAACATTTTATTGGGGATTGGTTTTAGCAGATTATTTTTTCAATTAATCAATGTTGTTGTATTAATTATAGTAGGTAAATATTTTTTAGGCTTTACTTTATCGAACGGAATTGTAACGTTTATAGAAATGATATTCCTTTCAATACTATTGTTGTTGGTGCTAATGGGTGTTGCACTTATTTTTTCTAGCATTGTTAAAAGCGATTCAACAATACCATTATTAATAAATTTATTTGCTTTGCCACAAATGCTTTTATCGGGAACATTTTTTTCTATCAGTGTTTTTCCTGAATGGATGCAAACGTTGTGTAAGTTATTGCCACTTACACATTTTAATACAGCCATGCGTAAAATTTCGTTTGAGGGGTTGAGTGTCATTGATACTTGGCAAAACATTGCTGTTATTGGATTGTGGGGTTTTGTGATATATTTATTGGTGTACAAATTTTTTAAGTGGGAATAATTGGTTTGTGCAATTGTCATTTGTTTAAACTGTTACTATGCGATTTATTAAACTAGGTTTATTAAGTGTTTTCTTTCTATTTATAGTTGTTACAGCAATTGGTTTGTTGCTGCCAGCCAATGTTGTTGTAAGCCGTGCAATAGATATCATTGCACCAAAAGATACTATATTTTCAAAGGTTTCCGACATTCGTCAGTGGAAAGAATGGGTAACAGGAATGAATATGCCAGGTGTTGTAATTGTAAGTGCCACAGAAGCCAATCTTGCTGGCACTAAAGTGCAAATTGTATCAACTAAAAATTATACTGTTCTTTCTACATGGGTTGGTAAAAATGGAACAACACAAGAAAGTATTATTCGTGTTTTACAAGATACAAGTTCTCCAAAAGCTG
>ERZ724510.471-NODE-471-length-23261-cov-5.005861_pt1 | contig 23261 bp, 22 predicted proteins | sample MGYA00376043_ERZ724510 | MGnify/ENA primary metagenome ERZ724510 (study PRJEB28724, sample SAMN07190888) | wastewater metagenome | isolation source: influent of sewage treatment plant in Hong Hong | place: USA: Christiansburg, Virginia | collected 2016-03-01 ... | reverse complement strand
CCGCTCAGCCTCCATTTCATCGGCTTGGCCGGCTTAAGCCCGACAGGCTGCTAGGTGACTGCTCTGGGCAATAGGCGACCGGCAGCTCATGGCCGTTCCCCGCATGATGTCATTGGGATTCCAAAAAACAGCTGCTAGCGATAAGGACTATTATCGTTAGTTGGCCATGAATTGCTCGGCACCCTGGTGCCTTCTCCATCAGTTGTTAAGTTATTTATGCAAAACATCAATCTTTCCATTTGCATTCTTGTTTCGCAGTTGATTCAAGAAGAAATAATTAGCCAATATGACACGAAAAACTGCGTGTAATTGAGCAAATGTCAGCATGGCGACTACGTAAAAAATGACCAACTTTGCATAATGTAATGCTGCGGGACGGATAACTTCCTTCAATATTGGCGTGCTAAATTGAATTGAAAGAGCTGCCATTAGAACAAACGCTGAAACCATGACAATTTCCACCAACTCACTCAGATAGTTAGCATCCCCATCAGCTTCAATGAACTCTAGGTGTTTGACGGTGTTGCTAGCAAACGCTCGCCCAATCGCACGAGGGTAAATTATTGCAATCCATGCTCCAATAATCGCAAATATGATTGAAGAAACGTTGAGCAGCGCACTCAAAGTGTCTTTGTAAGCTTCGTATTTAAGCGTGGCAAGATTATCCCTGAGAAGATAGGTCAAAATTGCTGTGAAAAAGGACAGAAAGAGATATTTGTACATATTGCTCAGGCGGCTTCTTCGACTTCAAATACCTCGGTATCCAACGGCCTAAGTAGATCGGCTCTATGAGTGGTAATTGCAGCAAGAAGACGTTCAGCAGAAATTAGCTGGTTTTCTTCACGGGATATCTCAAATTGATGAGTAAAGGCAACACTCGCACCAGTGAGCATGATCGTTCTGCCATCTTTATATACAAAGCCAGCATTTTTGATAAATGTATCCTCGCCTAACTCTCCAAAATTTTTAATGATTTGCTTAAGCTCTGTTTCTGTAGGGGAAAATTGAAGTTCGTGGCTGATCGTTCTGGTTTGATTGAATGTAGGTGAATTGGCGAGCAGTTTAGAAAAAACTCGTTCAAAAGCACTTCGATCATCATCTGACCTGTACTGCAATGTCTCTCGTTTGATTATTTTCGTGATGTTGAGAATGTTGGTTAGAAGCTCGGCCTCTAATTCCTCCTGCTTTCTTCCATACGCCTCAAATCTTGGGTGATACTTCGCGGAGTTTTCGGTCGCCTTGCCTGATGCAGAATAGCCAATTACTTCGTTTTGACTATTCAACACACGATATGGCGATTTGTTCTGCAAAAAGCCATTCAGATAGTGATCGAGATTACCTTTACCCTGTACAGAGTGAGTAAATCTAATCGTAGCAAAGACATTTTTGCTCGGAATGAACCAAATATAGCTTGGCGCTCCAGGAATAGCTGGTGTATTTCCAAAATCAGTTGTCAGCATTGATGTTTCACCAGGCTGCGAGTTTGGTCTCATGCCGTAAATAACGCCATTGTCATTTGCAACTTGGTTCCACAGGATTAAAAGGCTATCCTTGGTGGTTGTGTTTTGACTCCAGCCACAGAAGTACGTATTTAGCAGGTCATTGTCAGGATCTGATTCATAGCATGTCGTGTTGGCAAAGGCTCTGCCATCAGTTCCCCACGCACTGAGTTTCAGAAGGGTGTCACTGATGTTGCCAAGAGCAGCTTCGTTTCCACGATGAAAGTAGCCGCACCGTTTGATATCAAAATATTTTATTTTTGCTTCGAGCATTTTTCTCTTGCCTTTGAATACGGAAATTTCACCTCCGTATTATGCACCGGACATTGAAGTTAGTAACCTTCATGTATGAGAAGCACAGCTTTTCAGCAGTGTTAGCTGTTTGCAACTTGTTAGTACTGTAATTCAATCCGTTTGGGCAAGAAGAAGCCGAATTACTCAAATAGTCAATGTATTTAGGACTTTAGAGTATCCGTTTTGATACCAGTATGTAGTTTGCCAATTGGTGCTCAGACATCCCTAGCATTCCATACACCTTAATACCCCCACTCTTGATGTGCCAACGGCAAGCTATTCAGCATCTCGCGACATTGGCGCCACTGCGGCATATGGGCATCCATAAGCGCCGCAAATCGGTCATTGTGATGCCGCTCCAGCAGATGCGTAAGTTCATGCGCCACGATGTATTCCAGGCACTGCAATGGTTTCTTGGCTAGGTCTGTGTTGAGGCGAACATTACCGGCGCCAGGGCTGCAACTTCCCCATTTTGTTTTCATTTTCTGCACGAAAATCTTGCCGGCCTTCACGCCGACAACTTTTTCCCACTTGGCAATTAGCGGGGGAAGAACCAATTTGAGCTGCTCTCGGTACCACGCATCCAGCACCTCCTGCTTCTTCTCATGGCTGGCCGCAGGGCGAAGCTGGAGGATCATCTTGTTGTGCTTTAGCTCGACTCGCGGCGCGGCTTCCTTCTCGACCAACTTGAGCAAGCAGCGTTTTCCCCAGACGTAGTGGCTCTCGCGGTCGAGGTATTCACGGGGTGTTTCGCGCTCCTGCTCGCGCAACTTCTTCTGTTGGTTCTTGATCCACGCTAACTTGGTGATGGCAAACACACGGATAGTGTCGAGATCCATGCGTAGCGGCGCAGCAATACGGACTTTACCGGCTGGCGGATGAACGCTCAGGTGGATGTTCTTGATGTCCTTCAGCACTACGTCGACGGCGATCTCGCCCAAATGCACAGTGGGCATCAGTATTCCGTCTGCTGCCGGATGATGAGAAAGATGCGCTCGACCTCTTCAACACTCTGCAAGATGCCGTACAGCGCAGCCTTGATAACGTTTTCTTTGGCCTGAACGCCACGCCAGCCATCAGGCCGGGTGTGTTTCACCGTTTCGTCAATCTTGAGCGCCAAAGCTTCGTCATGCCCAAGATTATTGAACAGTGCGCGGCGTCCAGGGGTGTTGAGGGTTTTCGGCGTATTTGCTGCCAGCCCCACTTCAACCCGCTTCGCCAGTTCCGCAACCTGTTTCAGGTATTCCTCGTATTCGATAGCATGGGCTTTGCGGGCAGCAATGATCTCGTCGAGCAGCGCCGACATCTTGGCGTAGTAGGCCGGATCGTTCAGGTTTTCCTTGATGATCTTGCTGCGGACGTTGTTCTCAATGGTTTCTGCGACCGCTTCCTTGTTGCCCTTGAGTCCATCAGGCAAGCTGTTGATTGCGTTGGCAATGCCAGTTTTGACGATCAGTTCCAGCAACGGCATGTCATCGAAGGGCGAAATCGTCCTCGGTTCGCTGGCCTCGATGTAGGTGTCGATCAGGTGACGCATGTCGGCTTCGTAAGCCTTCAGGTCCAGCTTTTCGTCGGCGGCATTGCGGATGATCTCGCGTAGCTTCAAATAGCGATCAATCGCCTGCTTGATACGCTGGATGTCGGCATCGCTGTATCCGGCTCGGCCCAAGTCGTCGGAGATATTGGCATAGGCCCGCACCAAAGCCACCATCGCCTTGTAGAAGGCGGCGCGTTGCGTCTCTTGCGCCTTCAGGTCTTCCGGGATCTCGGTATTGCCGCAGAAGTAGTGAATGTGTTCCAGCTCGCCCTTGGGCGGTGCCACAGGTTCGCAGAGCAAGGCCACCGCTTCCAGCGCATTGTCCAGCCGCTCGCGGCCCTTGGTCATGCGGTCTTGCAGCATCACATCAGGATCGACGCCACCGGCACTCTTGTCGAGTTCGGAGGTATAAACGGCAATCGCGTTCTCGACCTTCTTGAACAAGTCCTTGTAATCGACGATGTAGCCGAAATCCTTGTCATCGCCATCAAGGCGGTTGGTGCGGCAGATGGCCTGAAACAGGCCGTGGTCCTGCATCTTCTTGTCGATGTAGAGGTAGGTGCAGCCCGGAGCATCGAAGCCGGTCAGCAGCTTATCCACCACAACCAGCAGCTTCATGTTGGCCGGCTGTTCCTTGAACAACTTCTTGGCCTGGTCCTCGTAGGTTTCGGTCTTGGATTTGCCGGGCAGCGCCTCGACGTTTTGCAGCAGGTTCGTATAGGTGTTGTAGATGAACTGCTTGTCAGTCTCGGTATTGGCGCCAGTGTCTTCCAGCGTGATGTCCTGCGCCTGCGGGTTGTACGAGGTGACGACAGCGCACTTGCCTTTGAAGACGGTTTTCTGGAACAGCTCAAAATACTTGCACGCCTCGTAGATGCTGGAGGCGACCAAGATGGCGTTGCCGCGTTGATTGGACAGGCGCGGTTTGGTGCCGAAGTCGAAAACAATGTCGGCTACCACTCGATCCATGCGCGACTTCGAGCTAAGCACATTTTGCATGGTGCCCCACTGCTCGCGCAGTGCCGCCTTCTGCCAGTCGTTCAGCCCCTTGGTCTTGGCCTCGAACCAGGCGTCAATCTTGTCGCTGGAGCCAAGTTTCTGGTCAATGTCCCGCGCCTCATAGACGAGGTCGAGCACCACCTGATCCTCAACCGCCTCGCTGAATTTGTAGGTATGGATATACCCGCCGAACACTTCGAGGCTGGTCTGCTTGTCCTGTTTGAGTAATGGCGTGCCGGTAAAGCCGACAAATACCGCATTAGGCATCAGCGCCTTCATTGTCCGATGCAGCTTACCGCTCTGGGTGCGGTGGCATTCATCAACGAAAACGAACAACTCGCCAACGGTGGGGCAAGGCTGGGATTCCAGTTCCTTGATGAACTGCTCGAAATCATCGACATTCTTCTTGCCGAACTTGTGCACCAGCGAGCAAAGCAGGCGCGGTGCCGCTTGGCCGAGGTGTGTCATCAAGTCGCGTCCGCTGCTAGCGCGGGTCATCGGATAACCAGCAGCGATGAAAACGCCTTCGATCTGTTTGTCCAGTTCGTCACGGTCAGTGACGATCACGACTCGGGCATTCGGCTTGTTCTCCAGAATCCACTTGGCCAGCAGCACCATAACGATGCTCTTGCCGCTGCCCTGGGTGTGCCAAATGATGCCACCCTCGCGGCGATGAACATGCGCCTGCGCCGCCTTGATACCAAAATACTGGTGAACACGCGGCAGCTTCTTGATCCCGCCGTCGAAGAGCACGAAGTCGTGCATCAATTCGATCAGCCGCGCTTTGCTGCACATCTTCAGCAGGTATTTGTCGATCTTGAAACGGCTGTTGTCCGCCTCATCTTCCTTCCAGGTCAGGAAATACTTCTCGCCGGTGCCGATGGTGCCGTATTGCAGTCCTTCGGAATCGCTGCCGGCAAAGACGAACTGCACGGTGCTGAAGAACCACGCATTGAATTCCGGCTGTTGATTGGAAATGTTCTGGCGGATGCCGTTGCCGATGGACACGCGGCTGTTCTTGAGTTCCACGACGCCGATGGCGATCCCGTTAAGGTAAAGCACCAGGTCAGGCCGCCGCTCAAAATTGCCGTGCAGGGTCACTTCCTCAGCAATGGCGAAATCGTTTTGCGCCGGGTCGTTCCAGTCGATCAGCCAGACCGTTTCAGTGTTTTCGCCCGCTGCCGCTTGCACCTGAACGCCGTAGCGAAGCAGGCTATACACCGCTTTGTTGTTGTCGTAGAGGCTGCGATTCGGGTTGCCTGCCTCGGTACGCAAACGGTCGAGGGTGCGGCTGATCTGTGTGGTGCTGTAACCGCGCTTGGCAAGGTAGGCACTGAGCAGCGTGTCTTCGATGTTGCTGTTGATCGGGCGGTCGGTCCAGTCGCCAAGCGTGCGATAGCCTAACTCGTCACGGAACAGGGCGATGACGCGGTTTTGGGTGACACGTTCGGGCTGGCCGATGTTCATAGTAGGCGAATCTCCCCAGTGAGCAGCTTGTGCATCATGCCTTGCTTGAGGACCCGGGTTTTGGTGAGTTGGGTTTCCAATTCGGCAATTTCAGCATCCATGTCGAAGAGTACGGTGGCAATGGCTGTTTGCTCCGGCAGCGAAGGTAGCTGAACCTGATATTCAGTTATGTCTGGCTTAGAGAGATTACCTTGTGCTCCCCCTTTTGCCTTCAAACCCATTGCAACCAGGAACTTAGATTGGCATAGCGTCGCATACAAAAAACCACTATCAATTCCGTTTGGAAGCAGTTTTCCGACGCGCTGATTCAGCAGGCAATTGTCATCATTAACACGGCAGACCCGGCCAACATTTCCTGTCATCGAAATCAAAATGTCGTTTCGGCACAGGCATTGATGGGATTGGATGTCAGGAGGCAACTGAGCGATCTTGTTGCATTCAGCGACGGTCATATAACCATCTTGGACGTTTGCGATGGTTACAACCTTATACCGACCAAGTCCGGTGTACGTAGAACTTTGGAATGCATAGCCATTTTTGAGTTGAGCCACATCTCCCAACCGCTTTACCTCCCACTCACTACCGAATCCCGGCAGGCGTTTTTTACCGGTGAGCAACTCCTGCATGGCACCTTGTTTGAGGTGGCGCTTTTTTGCGACAAGTTGCTCCAGGGATTCGATGAGGGACTCGGTATCGCTTAAGGCATCGGCGATGACATTTTGTTCGGCAAGTGGGGGGAGCGGAATGTTGACTATTCGCAACATGCTCGCATTAAGCACACCCATTGTGCCGCCCTGAGCATATCGCGCTAGAAGACTCTGTACTTGCGCTGCCTCGAAAAGGTCTTTGAAAAACAGCGGGGATACACGGGTTTTGTCGAATGAAAATCTAATTAGGCGAGGATTTATTACCCCAGCAGGTGCATCATTTGGTACCACCAACAGCTTTCCCGCTGTGCCGACCAAACTGAGCAGCACATCGCCTGGATGGACTGCACAGCTTTCAAGCTCTCGATATTTCTTTAGTGAGATGAAATAGTCCCCATAGAGATAATCGCCCCGGATTACTTGCTCTTGACCGTAAACCTTGAAGCCTGACGCAACATATGTATCTTTGGTCAATGACGAGCCAAACGGTCCTGCCTTAATTGGTGGCACTGGTCCCGCACCAAGAGAATCGAGTTGATGCACACTCCATTCCGTCGGAATCACCCCAACTTCGGATTGTTTATAACCTGGCCGCAATTGAATGCTCATTGCAAAAAGCCCATTTTTTTCAGGTGGACCGCAACCTTCGCACTCAGATCAGCCACTTTGTCGGTCAGTACCGGTAGCGGACTTTCGTAGCGGTCGGCCAGTTCGTTGACCCGCTGGGTGAGCGTCTGACTGATGCGGTCCATTTCGCCGTGGATGGCAGCGGCGATGGCTGCCAGCCATTTGTCCTCGACGACCAGCGTTTTGATGTCGGCCTCGTTGAGCTTCGGGTATTGAGCGTACGCCAGCGCATCAAGTTCGCACTCGGCATCCTTGATGGACTTCTTGAGGTCGGCTTCCTGCGTATTCAGTTTCAGCCAGGTATTGAGGACTGCGGCCTCTTCTTTGGCATCCTGGTCGTGTTTGATCTCTTTCAACCGGGCGCTGACATTGGCCTTGTTCACCTTGTCGAGTTCAGAGAACAGGCCATCTTCACCGCCGTGCTCTTCTTCCATCTCGGCCATTTGGGCAACGACGCTTTCCAGCACTGCTTCCTGCTCAAGTATGGCTGCCTGTTGTGCCGCGAAGTAGCGGTCGACGATCAGCGGTTTGGGAATCAGGTCGCAGGCCCAGCCTTTATCGACTTCCTTGCCCTTCTTGTTGGTTTCGATGAGGCGGTAGGTTTCGGCCTTCCAGCCATCGGCGGCGATCAGGTAGCAATCGTCCTGCATGGTGGTGGCCCAGTAGTCCATCAGGTGTTGATAGACCGCGTACTTGTCGATCAACTGCTTGCCAGTGTAGTGGGCGAGCAGGTCTTCGGCCAGTTCGTAAATGACGGTCTTCGGGTGACAATTGATCTGCAGGGCCTTGAGCGTCAGGCTGCTGTGCTGCTGCCAATCGGCAAACAGGGCGCTCATGCTGGTGATAAAGCTGACGAACTCCGGATGCTCGTAGATGCGGGGTTTGATGGCCTGCTTGCTGACGGCAAGATCGAGGTAGCCGGGACGGTTGGCCTTGAACAAGGTTTGCCGCAGTTGTGGGCAAACACTCCAGTACAACTGTAAGGCATCCACGTCGGCGCTGGGGATGCCGCCTTTCAGGTGGCCTTCGATGTCTTGAATATCTTCGGCTTGCTGGCTGTCGATGTAGCGCGGGATGTTGAGGTTGAAATCGTTCTTCTCGATTTCCTCGATGCCGACCATCCGCGAATACTTGGGGTCGCTGTCGTCGCGGCGGTTGAAAGTATCGACGATCTTGTGAATGTCGCAGTCACGCAGGCGGTTCTTCGGGCCATCCTTCATGAATCCGGCGCTGGCGTCGATCATGAAGATGCCCTTGCGGGTATGGGCGTTTTCCTTGTCGATGACGACGATGCAGGCGGGAATGCCGGTGCCGTAGAACAGGTTGGCTGGTAGCCCGATGATGCCCTTGATGTAGCCCTTGCGAATCAGGTTGCGGCGGATGTCGGCTTCAGCATTGCCGCGAAACAGAACGCCATGCGGCAGGATGCACGCACCTTTGCCGGTGCTCCGCAGCGAGCGAACGATATGCAGCATGTAGGCGAAGTCGCCCTGCTTGGCCGGCGGCGTGCCGAAATGCTTGAACCTCTCGTGCGGGTCATTGAGCGGGTCGAGGCCGGTACTCCAGCGTTTGTCGCTGAAGGGAGGATTGGCGACTACGAAGTCGAAGGTCTTGAGCTGGCCGTCGTCGCTGGTGAAGCGCGGATTGGCCAGGGTGTTGCCTTGTTTGATCTCTGCCGTCGGGTTGTTGTGCAGGATCATGTTCATCCGTGCCAAGCCTGAAGTAGCTGCATCCTTCTCCTGACCGTAGAGCGTGACCTTGGCATGTGCTTCGTCGCCGACTTTCAACAGCAATGAACCGGACCCGCATGTCGGGTCATACACGGTGGTGTCGTTGGTGGTGACAGCCTCGTGGATGCCGATAATCCGCGCCATGATGCGGCTGACTTCGGCTGGCGTATAGAACTGGCCCTTACTCTTGCCGCTCTCGGCAGCGAAGTGGCGCATCAGGTATTCGTAGGCATCACCGAGAATGTCGTCACCGTCAGCGCGGTTTTTGCTGAAGTCGAGCGCCTTGTTCTCGAAGATCGAAATTAGATTGGTGAGCCGGTCGACGATTTCCTGGCCACTGCCCAGTTTGCTCGGGTCGTTGAAATCCGGCATGTCGGACAGCTTGTTGGCGTTGGCCAGCGGCCCGATGATTTTCTTGTTGATCTGGTCGCCAATGTCCGGCTTGCCCTTGAGGGCAACCATGTCCTTAAAGCTGGCACCCTCGGGAATGGTGATCGGTGCATAAGGCACGCCAGCGTACTTATCAGAAACGTATTTAACGAACAGCAGGACGAGAACGTAATCCTTGTACTGGCTGGCATCCATGCCGCCGCGCAGTTCGTCGCATGAGGCCCAGAGGGATGAATAGAGTTCGGATTTCTTGATTGCCATGGGCTAATTTTTCTTGGTCTAGTGCCGGATACCGGAAGCCCCTTACTTTACCCGATGGCAGGTAGGGGATAAAGCCAAGCCAAGCTTTTGTCATGTGCAATTCAAATGTATGCTGCCAAATATTAAATTAAGCGACCGAACAGGCCTACAGGCTCAATTCTTTGAACGATCCTGCCCAAATGACCAAAGACAAAACTGCTGAATGCAAGAGCACATCAGTCGATGATTTCAGGAATGAATTTCATCGGCTATTGGGCCGTCTGGTCCATGCCCACGGCCAATTCGATTTCAATGTCGGTTTGCAGCTGAATTGGATGGGCCCCTATTACGGGGATGACGTGGCTGAATTCCTTGATCCGCGCAAAGCGCAGTTCAGCAAACGCTTAAAAAAGCTCAAGCAACTGGTGATGAACGCCTTTGAGCCAGCTGGGAAAGCCGCGCAGGATGAATTTGCCGCCTGGTTTAAACAAGCGGGCGAGGCCACTGCATTGCGTAACGACTATGTACATGGCCGTTGGGGCGTGCCTGGGAAATTCAATTTCAAGCCGCCAGGACGAATGATAGATGCTGAACCGCTTTTAACCTTTGTTCAATTGCATTGGGATATGTCGCCAGATCGACCCGACGATTCAATTGTAATGACCCTGGCTGATTTCGCTGAACAGGTGGGCATTGTTGAGCGTGCGTTTTCTGAGTACTGGCGACTCAATGACAAATATGAACGCTTCGCAAAATTGGGGCAGAAATCCTGATTGAACAACAAGCTGCCTGCTTCTTCTTATCAGTGATGATTTCGGAAGGCCAACGTTATGCCGCCAAACGTAGCGGCACCTGCTTCATCGACGCCTCAACCCGATCCCGCATTTCCTTGCCCGCCTTGAAGTGTGGGACATATTTGGGCGACACCAGCACCTTCTCGCCAGACTTGGGATTGCGTGCATTTCTTGCCGGGCGGTAGTTCAATCCAAAGCTGCCAAATCCCCGGATTTCAACCCGATTGCCCTGAGTGAGAGCTACGCCTATGGCCTCGAGAATTTCCTTAACGGCAATTTCAGCATCTTTCGCCATCAGATTCGGGAAACGGCGGGCAAGCGCCTCTATAAGTTCAGAGCGTGTCATATGAATATTCTACCTTCTGGCCTGCACTAAGCGTGAAATCTCCTATTTTCAGAAAATTATCAGAAATCAGCTTGAGTTTGCTAGCGCCGTAAGTCCTTGACAAATAACGACTATTCGTTTATAATCATACACATACAGAGTCGCATTTCGTCTTGAAAGCACAGAGCAAGCTCAACGCTCACTGACTCACTAAAGCGCAAACACGCGCTCGCACGACACAACCCCGCATCAAATCACTCAGGAATTCACCATGAACGCTAAACCCGCGTTGGTGAGGCCGCGCTTCGCCTCCGATCTTGATCCGCAAGCTGCACTCTGGATCGCCCGCTTGGCCAGCATCTACACCGCTGCCTTTCACCAGTTCAACGATGGCATGTATGTCGAAGAACTCCGCAAACTAATCGGCATCACACCCATAGAGGGCAAAATCAGCAAGACCGTACTGATCCCCTTGCTGAAACTTCGCGCCATCGAACTCGAACAACAAATGCCAGTACGCAAGACGGCATTGACCCGAAACGTTGAGATGATCGCCGAACTGCTCGAACTCGATGCCCTGCAAGCCGAGATCATCGTCTTCACCGCCCAATCCTCTCAACATGCTTATCTTTCGGAGGTGCTCAGTAACATTCGTACCAGCTGTCGTGATGCCGTCACCAAGCTACTGTCGCTCGTCCTTTCGATACGAGATTCCGACATCCGCAAAGCCCTGCGTCCTGATGGCAATCTGTTAGCAACACGTATTGTCAGTATTGTCCGCAGCGAACATGGACGGGGTCTGCAACTCGAAGTCCCTGTTCAATTGCGTAGTGCGCTCTTTGTGACAGCTGACGACCTGCAGGTGCTGATGTCGTCCTTTCTTGAGAGCGCACCCAAGCCATTACTGCAAGCAGATGCCTTCGAGCACTTGAATACCGAAACCGAGCTGCTGACGGCCTATCTCGCCAGTGCGAGTAACACGGGTCGGGGTGGCGTCCACAAAACTACAGGCATCAACATCCTGATCTACGGACCACCAGGTACTGGGAAGACAGAATACGTACGCTGGTTGGCAAGTCATCAAGGCAAGGCGCTTTATCAAGTCCGCGCCACCGATGATGAGGGCGATGCTATCAGCGGCCAGGATCGGTTGTCCTTCTTCCAACTGTCGCAACGCTTTCTTCAAAAGACCGATGCCCTGATGCTATTCGACGAAATCGAAGATGTATTTCCCAATAATAATCGTGCGCTCTTCTCGCGGCCAGCGGTTGCAGGGAAGCAATTCATCAATCGTGTACTTGAAACCAACCCAGTACCGGCGATCTGGATTTCCAATGAAGTTGATCATATTGATAACGCCTATCTGCGTAGATTCGACTTCTCGTTTGAAATGGGCATCCCGCCAATTGGCGTGCGACGCGGCATCTTGCACAAATACTTGCGTGGGCATGCTATCTCCGACGAAGCGATCAATTATCTGGCGCAACAAGAGGAATTGAGTCCTGCCCAGATTGAGAAAGCGGCCAAGGTCTTGAAAGGGTTGGGGCGCAAACAGAAGGACAAGGAAGCCACCTTGTTGCTGGTGATCGAGAATAGTCGTCAGCTACTGGATCAAGAAAAAAACGATGCGCTATTGAATTTCACCGATTGCAGCTATCGGCTCGACTTCCTTAATCCTGACTGCGATCTGACCCAGCTGGTCGTCCAACTCAAACGGAAACCCGATTCAGTCGGCGCACTCTGTTTCTATGGCGCGCCGGGCACCGGCAAAACGGCATTGGCGCATTACATCGCCCGCGAGATTGAATTGCCCCTCATGGTGCGCCGTGCTTCCGACATCATCAGCCCCTATGTTGGCGAGACGGAACAGAAGATCGCCTTGATGTTCAAGCAGGCCAAACAAGATGGTGCGATATTGCTACTTGATGAGGCTGACAGTTTTCTGAGCGAGCGGCAATCGGCCAAGAACTCATGGGAAGTCACTGCCGTGAACGAAATGCTGACGCAGATGGAGCATTTCGAGGGGCTGTTCATCTGCTCGACCAATTTGATGCAACGCCTCGATGCGGCATCTCTGCGCCGCTTCGCACTTAAGATCAAGTTTGACTATTTGAAACCTGAACAGCGTTGGCAGCTGTTTTTGGCCCAGGCCATGAAGTTTGCCCGGTCGCAGGAGCCTGAGTATCGCAGCGCGCTTAATCGGCTGACTAATTTGACACCCGGCGATTTCGCCACTATTCGACGCCAGGCCAAATTGCTCAACATCACGCTGACCGCCGATGAGTTGCTCAAACGGCTGCAGCAGGAGTGCAAGACCAAAACTGGTAGCAATCAGCGTCAGATCGGCTTTATTCACACCCCGTAATTTGTTGCTCAGCGCCTGAGCCACCCGGCGTCCGTAGTTATGAGCAGCGCCCGACTCGTTCTGACTCAGCACCCTTTGTAGTTCCCCTGTTGTAAATCCCCCGCAGTACATCCCAGTCGTACCCACCCATCGACAACCGCCAATTCGGCCTTGTCGGCATTCGCACGTCCAAACGAAAGGAAACATCATCATGCACAACGCAAAAACAACCCAGTCCGCCCCGGAAATCTGCCTGTTCGCACTCGGCCAGGTGGTTGCAACACCCGGCGCACTCGATCTCTTGGATCGCACCGCAACCAATGCCCACGATTTGCTGATGCGTCACCAGCATGGCGACTGGGGCAGTGTGCCGCCAGAGGATGCGGAGGCCAATACCGAGTCCGTTGTCTCAGGCTGCCGCATCCTGTCGAGCTACTACCTCAGTCCCACCGAGAAGCTTTGGATCATCACGGAGTGGGATCGCAGCGTAACGACCCTGCTGCTGCCCGATGAGTATTGAGCGCAAAAGCACCCCAAATCAGCTGTTGATAACAGGCACATATCATGAGCTCAAGCGATTTCACGTTTGTGCTCTCCCATTTTATTTTTTAAATATTGGAGCAAACCACAAATGACAATGCCAAATGAGTCCAATACCCCACTGACTGATGCGGTGGTTGAACTGGTTGGCCACGATGGAAATGCTTTTGCCATTCTCGGGCGCGTACGCCGCGCCATCTTGCGTAGCAATCATCCTGAGCTTGCCGATCAGTTTGTGCAGGACGCAACGTCAGGTGATTACGATCATCTGCTTGCTACCTGTTTTATCTACGTGACTGTCGAGTGACGATCATGAAATCACAACTCACTGCGAAAGCAGTCAAACAGCGCGTGGACGATGCGTCGGCGGATACCGTGTTGCAGTATCTGGCGGGCGATCAATGCGATGCGTCGGTACGCCAATATATTGACGCGGCACTCGCTGACAATACCTTGCGGGCCTATCGTGCTGACCTGCAACATTTCAAAGCCTGGGGTGGCGTGATTCCAACAACCCCAGAACAGGTAGCGAGTTATCTCGCGCAGCATGCGACGAGCTTGGCCTATACAACTTTGTCGCGCCGACTTATTGCGATTGCGCGTGCCCACATTGCCCAAGGACTGCACTCGCCGACGAGTTCGATGATTGTTCGCGCCACCCTGAAAGGGGTGCGACGATCACGCTGCTGTACCGTGCGACAAGTCGCGCCTTTGCAGAAGTTGCATATATTAAAGATGGTGAGTGGCTTGAAGGGATTGCGCGGATTGCGCGATACAGCCTTGCTGCTGATTGGGTTTGCCAGTGCGATGCGCCGTTCTGAATTGGTGTCGCTCAATGTTGAGGATGTGCAATTCAGTGATGAAGGCGCAATCATTCGCTTGCGACGTAGCAAGACCGATCAGGAGGGGAAAGGTCGAGATATTGCGATTCCGCGCATTCGGGGTCGACATTGCCCGATCCGCAATTTGTTGGCGTGGATCAACGCGGCAGGCATTACTAGCGGTGCGCTGTTTCGCCAGGTCAATCGTTACGATCAATTGCTGCCGCAGCGGCTGATGGCGCAATCCGTTGCTTTGATTGTGAAGCAACGGGCGGCAGCGGCGGGCTTTGATGCGCGATTGTTTTCTGGGCACAGTTTGCGGGCCGGGTTTGTCACCAATGCAGCGAATGGCGGTGCGACATCGGCGAGCATCCGTGCTCAGACTGGGCATAAGTCCGACGCGATGATGCAACGCTATATTCGCAACAGTCAGTTGTTTTCCAACAACCCGAATTTGAAGATCTGGTAGCGCCTGTCCATCTCGCACAGAAACTGAGGCTGCCCAGCCGCGCACATCACTTACCTACTTGTAACACCCATTGATCGCCCCAGTCCGCTAATCCCGGCTGGGGCGATTCGTTTTGTGGAGGATTTCATGAAAGACATCTATAGCGAGGTGACGAATCGCATCGTTGCCGCACTTGAACAAGGTACGCCACCTTGGGTCTGTCCTTGGCGACAAGGCAGCGCATTACCCAGCAATCTGGCGACGGGCAAAGCTTATCGGGGAATCAATGTACTGATCCTTGCTATCGAGGCGATGAGCCGTAACTTCACTGACAACCGCTGGCTGACGTTTCGTCAGGCCAATGTACTGGGTGCGCGGATTCGACAGGGTGATCATGGCACGGCCATCGTGTTTTATCGCATGCACGAGATTAACGATACAACTGACGGGTTTGGAGAGTTATCGGGGGAAGTACGCAAGATTCCGTTGCTCAAGACTTACGTGGTGTTCAACGCCGATCAATTGAATGGGTTGCCTGATCGCTTTGTGTTGCCGCCGCACCAGCCTTGGCAACCACTCGATGTTGCTGAGCAGTTGATTGCACAGACTGGCGCGGTGATCTGCCATGGTGGCAATCAAGCGTTTTATCGCCCCAGTAGCGACACGATTCAGTTGCCGCCAATGACATCGTTTTCCCATGCCGACGATTACTACGCGACGGCATTGCACGAATTGACTCATTGGACGGGACATTCGACGCGACTGAATCGGTTATCTGTGCAGCGGCCAGGGGTTGAGGCTTATGCCTTTGAGGAACTGGTTGCTGAAATTGGTGCGGCGTTTCTTTGTGCTCACTGCGGGTTGAACGGTGTCGTTGAGCACGCCAGTTATATCGAGACTTGGCTGAGCGCGCTACGACGGGACAAACGGCTGATCTTTGTGGCGGCGGGTGCTGCACAGAAGGCTGCAGATTTTGTGATGGGGACGACGGCGTCAATAAACACCCCGGTTGCTGAAGAGGTGGCGGCATGAGTGATGACCATCTGATTGCACAGGCATTGGCCATACTGTCGCGGCGCATGCGGGTCAAAGCGCACTTGGGTTCGCCAGGGGCGGTGCGTGACTATTTGCGTTTATTGCTGGCGGACAAGGAGCACGAGGTTTTTGTGGTGGTCTTGCTGGATGCCCAGAACCGGGTTTTAGCGTGCGAAGAGATGTTTCGCGGGACGCTGACGCAAGCGAGTATTTATCCGCGCGAGATCGTTAAATCAGCGTTGGCCGCCAATGCAGCGGCGGTGATCTTCGCGCACAACCATCCGAGCGGAGTCAGCGAGCCGAGTCGGGCGGATGAGTTGCTGACGCAACAACTTAAAGCGGCATTGGCACTGGTCGATGTGAAGGTGCTCGACCATTTTGTGATCGCCGGCGATGAGTTTGTTTCGTTCGCGGAACGTGGGCTTTTGTGATGCCGATTAGCACACCCAAATGACAATTCAAGGATGACTGACCATGAGAACGATAACGCTGTATCTGGATTACGACGCAAAGCAGAAACTGCATTCGCTGCCATTTGAAGAGATTCCGCCGGCTACTGAGGATATTTATTTGCGGCTGCTGCCGCAGGCTGAGGGTGTATTTGAGGCGCGGGGGATGGCTGCGGTCAGGAAGTCCTACATTCGGCCTCGGGATATTCAGCGGGCGCTATGGGCGGCAACTTCGTTTTTACCGAAAGCGAAGGATGGCGTTGTCGGATTGATGCTGCCAGGGACTCAGTATGAGGTGTGTTGCGGGGAAGGAGCTGGGCTGTCGAAGCATCCGGCGTATTGCTTTTCGACGGGGGGCAATCTGCCGCTGGGGTTCCGTGCGGTCAGCGTGACGGTGACGATTCGCTATCTGTTGATGCCGTCGTGGATGTTGCCAAGACTGGCTAGCATTTATGCCGAGCTAGGGGCGCGGATTGCGGGGGTTGAGGTATTGGTGCCTGATCTTGGTGCCTGTTGAACCTGAGTTCACGACAAATCTGTTGCTCCGAGCAACGCTAATGGGCGTGGTGCCAGTACGCGGCGCTTGGTCAAATCCTAACCAACGGTTGTTTTACGAAGTCAGGTAGCCAGGCGCAACCCATGATGACCGATCAAGCGTGCAGCGTTGATTAGTTGTAAAAATTCAGACGTCAGCCTAACGGCTGTGTCCGATCATATTGAGCCTCGATCTTTGGTGCGCTTGCCAAATTGGGAATGCCAAGTCACCGACTGCAAAGCAGCGGCAAGAACTATTCAATTTAAATATCGGAATACGAGTAAAAGAAAAAGCATAGAATTTCCAGACTACTTTGCGCAAGCTCCTCCAATCAGAGCCAACAAAATGCAAGAACAAAAACTTCTGCGAGACTCAACTCACCTGATTGATGGGAAATACGGAATCAGGGATCTCGTAGATATTGAGCAACTTCGGCATCTTTGTGAACGTTTCACGCTGGCCACAGGGTTCACCATCGGGTTTTTAGACCACCCCGAAATGAACGTACTGATTTCCACTGGCTGGAAGGATATTTGTACCAAGTTTCACCGGGGTTGCGCTGCTTCTGAAGCTGTCTGTATTAAAAGTAACCACAACCTGCTCGACAACTTAACCACCTCTGGCGAAGTTGTTATTGAACTCTGTGATAACGGTCTTGTAGATTGCGCTATTCCTATCATTGTTAAAGGAAAACACATTGCTAGCTTGGCGACAGGCCAAATGCTGCTCAATCAACCTGATCTCAATAGATTCAAGCAACAAGCTAAGACGTTTTCATTTGATGAAGCATCTTACTTGCGAGCACTTTCGGAGGTTGAGGTAGTTGATGAGGAAAAGCTGAAAAGCGCAACGGGTTTCCTCGGCGACATGGCGTTGATGATTTCGCAGATTGGTTATTCACGACTGAAATTACAGCAAGAGTCTGAAGAACGAAAACGCGCAGAGACTGAGTTGGAAAAACACCGTGATCACCTGGAGGAAATGGTCGAACAACGAACAAACGAACTAGCAGAAGCAAAAGTTGCTGCTGAAATTGCCAGTCGGGCCAAAAGCACCTTTCTTGCAAACATGAGTCATGAAATCCGCTCCCCAATGAATGCCATCATCGGCATGACCCACCTGATGAGGCGTGACAAGGACAGTTCAAAGCAAGAAATACGGCTCCAAAAAATTGAAAATGCGGGACAGCATCTGCTTGGGATAATCAATGACATCCTTGACCTATCAAAAATAGAGGCTGGCAAACTGGTTCTTGAGGAACTTAGCGTCACGCCGGGAGCCTTGCTCGCTGATGCTGCCTCTATCCTTGCTGAACGTGCGCACGCCAAAAAACTTAAGATTTTGGTGGATACAAACTCGTTTCCACGAGATCTATTGGGTGATTCGACTCGTATTCGCCAGGCGCTAATCAACTACATAACTAACGCAATAAAATTTACTGAAAAAGGAACGATCACTTTATGTGCATCGTTAGTGGATCAAAGTGAGGATCATTGCCTTATTCGCTTTGAAGTCACCGATACAGGCCCCGGAATTCCTCCGAAGATTCTTGAGCGCCTATTTGCAGCTTTCGAGCAGTCGGATTCTTCAACAACTCGCCAGCATGGAGGAACGGGACTTGGTCTTGCAATTACACGTCGTTTGGCTGAAATAATGGGAGGAACAGCGGGAGCCAAAAGTGTTGTTGGTTGTGGAAGCACGTTCTGGTTCACTGCACGGCTGAAAAAAGGCTTCCAACCATCTTCGGAAACAGTTATCGAAAACGAAGTCGCTACTGAAGCCGAATTAAAGCAAAAGCATCATCAGCGAAGGATATTGGTCGTCGAGGATGAGCCGATCAATCGAGAGATCGCCTTCGAGCTTCTACAAGATGTATTTTCCAATGTTGATAGTGCTGAAAATGGTGCGAGAGCCGTTGAGATGGCGTCATCCACAAAGTACGATCTCATCCTTATGGATATGCAAATGCCAATTATGGATGGGCTCGAAGCAACAAGGGCAATACGGAAATTGAACGGATATTCGGAAACTCCGGTGATTGCGATGACCGCGAATGCGTTTTCTGAAGATCGTGATCGCTGTTTAGCGGCAGGAATGAGTGACTTTCTTTCAAAACCTGTGGCGCCGAATTTATTGTTCTCGAAACTTCTCAAGTGGTTAGGTGTGGGTAAGCGATAACCAATGCCAATTAAATACTGTATCTAATGGCTGCTCGTATTCTGTTGTGGGCATATCAGGGGCAAATTTCAGATCCCGGCACCTACTGAACTTAGAGCGTCAAAATGACACTCGTTGTCAGAAAAAGACCCAATTTCTACAGATTAGGCGTGCAACTGATGAATCGGCTGGTCAGGATCGCTGCGGAACATTTCATCCGTTGATTCATCGTGATTCCGGTGTGCTTTAGCCATTTTCTTCTTCCAAAAACTTTTGTGCGCGAGTCAATGAAGCTGCGATAGAGCACACGTTTGGCATTTCATCGTTCCGGTCTGAATCAAACAATCTTTACGTAATGCCTCGCAAATCATGAACCTCTTTTCGACTGGATAAGAATATAGGGCTTTAATGTCAGATCAAATTCAACGAGGTGTTGTTGAACCCAGTTGGCAACAATGGCAATGACTTCCGGCAACGCCTGACTTTTCCCGTACATCGCATCAAAATGGATTTGTGCAACCTCTTCCAGAATTGATACATGAGCGGCGCGATGAGCTTGATACATATCGTCAGGCAACCCTAGTTCCAGCATAAATGCTTCTTCAGTTCTGAAATGCTCGAAAATTTGCTTAGTCAAATCAGAGAGAACATCGCTTATAACCACAGCGGGAAACTCCGCCTCTTTCGCAGAAGCAAGCTTTCGGAATGAAATAAACAGACCTTGATGCTGCAGATCAATTACAGGCGACCCAAGTAATAGTTGTTCGTTCACTGCCTTATTTCTTCAATATTCTTGCCGATTTCTTGGATTTACCCAGGGCAAGGAACAAAACCACGACAAGCACGACAATGGGGAAAACGACATTGATCAGCAGATAGCCAAACATGTCTAGCACCGCCTAAGCTGTACGATAAGTTTTGAATTATCCGCTTTAGGTAAATCGTTTGGAATACACCGAAGGTAATAGTAGCTTTGCTCAACTTGCCCGCCGTAGCTATTGTCAATAGTGGCAGAGTAACGAAGCGTCATTTGCTGCTGAGTCAGCCATTCTGTCGAGACACTCAATTACGCTTAGACTGGCATTTTCCATAGACGCAACATGACGAAGCATCAAATCCATATTGCCTGCCAACTTTGCCTCTAGCGCCGCAATTCCTGATTTATGAACCTCAATGTGAGGTGACTCAAGTTCACGGTAACCATTTAATCGACTGAAACAGTCTCTTCCCTCACCTTCGTAGTACCACTTTCCTAGTCGGCAGGCTGTATGACCAGCTACCTGTGACGGAGCAAGTTCAGTCAGGCCAAAAATGCCCATGTAAATTCTGAACTTGAAAACAAGATGGTCGATTTTCGCAACCTCAATAAAACTTTTGAGGGCACTACCCGCGATTACAAACTCCATTTTGCGAGAGAGCGACACCAGTTGTTCCATACTCTCTGTCGCTTTTGCTCCGCGCTGGCTAAAGTCATCTGCCGACGTTGAAAGCTCATCCATGGCCGCTTTTGCTGCGGACGAATTTTGCCTCACACTGGATACCAGCTTTTCGATGTCTTGCGTTGCTTTAGCTGTTCGTTCAGCCAGCTTTCTCACTTCGTCTGCAACGACAGCAAACCCTCGGCCAGACTCACCTGCACGCGCTGCTTCAATTGCTGCGTTCAGCGCAAGGAGATTTGTTTGGTCTGCAATTTCGTGAATCAATTGAACAATTGCACTAATTTCGTCAGCTTGTTTGGCAAGCGTCTCAACTTCTCTTGCTGTAGAAGCAGAATCTTGTGCCAAGCGATGCAGATTTGATGCAATTTCTGTTGTAGTCTGGCCGCTAGTGACTGAAACTTCAGCAGCTTCAACTGCTTGGTTTCGTTCCTCTCTTAATAGCACAGCCATATTTCCCAAGCTTTGCTGTGAGCCAGATAGGGTCTGGTTAAAAGCAGAGAGGTGTGTCAAGACTGACTTGAGGGTGTCACACTCAAGTTCCTTGGCAAGAGATGCCATTTGAACAGAAGCCAGCTCAGTTCGTAGCTGTTCAATTTCCAAATTGGCTGACTGCAAATCAGCCTGAGTCGCTTTCAGCTCCGCCTGTGTAGCCACAAGCACTTTCCCCGCACCCCAAAACATACGCTCTCCAGTAACAATTTCGTAATTTTTAGAACGCGGGATTTTACAGTACCAAGGATTTCAGAAGGGGCTCGGTCTTTTCGACTGCATAGGCAAAGGTCGGCTGATTGCAGAGCAACAGTAGCTTATCTGGCCTGTGATTTACGGCAGCTATACGCGGCGCAGATTAGAATGCTTCTCGTACAGAAGTATTGGAACTTGGAAGTGTACCGAGTAGTAACCGACATCCGCGACCATCGCGGTCACCGAATTTTAGAAGCTGGCCCTTGGTTGGTATCCCGTGATTCCGCCGAAAATTGGGCGGAAATTCTTAGGGACCTGGGTTACAAAGCCCACGTCGAACGGATGAACGGTGAACTGTCCGGTGGTAGTGCAGATGATGGTTTTGCCGCTGCGCTGGCAGGTATGGCTTGATACTCCATTTCGCCAACGCTTGTAGCGGTATGAGGTATCGCAGACTATCCCGCATTTGCACTCTCACGACTCAAAAAGAAATAAAGGTAGCTGGGTATAACAGAGAGAATATCCAGCACGGTATGTGCCTATCAAGCGATCCGAAGAGAGCTGGGTGCATACGTAATCGCACCAAGTAGCCTTGATCTAGCTCATTGCTACCACGCACTTTGGGGGGTAGCATTTTCTTCACGATACGGTTTAGCAAAGTGAATTGATAATGGTCCCTGATCCCAACGATTGCCAAATTGGTGAATGGTTGAATTCTTACAGCGTCGGAAACGAAACGCTTGATAGTCAGCACAAAAAACTTCTGAAAATGTGCCGAAAGATGCGTGATTGCTTGACCGACAATTCAAAGCAAGGTGACGCACTGTTCCACGAAATCTTGAATGACCTAGCTGTTTACGCTGAAATCCATTTCAGCACCGAAGAGAAAATGCTGCGTAAGGTAAATTATCCCGACCTTGACGCACACATGGCCGAACACCTCGAATATTTTGAATGGCTTGCTGCTTTGTCTGTTGCTGCGACGAAGGGCCATATTGAGAAGGAGACTTTGCGTAGCCGTGTCGCTGATTGGTGGATCAACCATATCTGCGAATCAGACATGGCCTACAAGAGTTATTTGTCCGTTGACACTGCCTGACCCTATCGGTAATTTATAGGGGTCTAAACCTCTGATTTACGACAAGCCCCCGGCATTCCTGCCTAAGGTCCGGGGGTTACACCTTAAACCCGGCCATAGTGCCGGGTATTTTTTTGTTCGGAATGACTGACCATCGGCACAATTATTTCTAAGCTCCTCCCGCTGGAACGGCAGCCCTGTGCGTTGGCACAAGCCAGTTTTAAATCAGTAGGATCCAGCTTTACTGTTGATCGAGAGTTTTTGTATTGCTTGATATGACAGGGCTTAATGGCTTGCGATGCTTGATCCAAGTACCTATACTTGCTTTGCTGCGCCGCATCAAATTTGAGTAAGGGTGGAAGCTGTTTAAGGGAGTGACGCACATGGCTGAACCCGTAGTGATTTCAAAAACAGGCGTCGCCGAAATCGACCGGCAGCATTCGCAGTTGGTGAAATGCCTTGATGAGTTAAGCGTATTCGTTGGCGGCAATTTCGAGTTTTCAGCTTCGCTGACCGCACTGACTACCTTAATCGACTACACCCGCGAACATTTTGCGTATGAAGAGGGGGTTTTGGCCGACTGTAGCTATCCGCTTCTCAATGAACACATTGCAGAGCATCAAACGATTGCTGCAAATGCCGAGGCGCTTTGGAAGGAAATCGAAGCCGGAAATGAAATTGGCGAACAGCTTGTCCTGACTATCCGGAAATGGATCATAGACCATATCAACTCCGAGGATGTTCAGTTCGCAAAGTTTATCGAGGCCAACCCTGCTACTTAATTGCTATGCCTTTTAAACGCCATTTGTGTGTAACGAGAATTACATAACAGGCGCAGAGCGCAGATGCGAAACATAGGCTTGATCGCTATGTCCAATGTGACCAACCAGCCATTGCCTGACAAACTCAATAATCTGAGAACTCATATCCTGACGAACGGCTTGTTGTTCTAGTAGCGATAGATGAGCAGTAAACATTCGATGCTCGGCGATATGTTTCTCAATGTCGGGGTAGTTATGCAACCTCATTAGAGCTTCTTCTACGGCAAAATGGGTGCGGGTAAATTGCACAAGTTCACTCAAAGCGAAGTAGGCAGCAGACCACCCATCGCCCGCCTCGACTACATTCTCTAGCAGCCTGTCGGACTAATGCTGTACAAATGGGATAATGCGTTCCTGCCCA
>ERZ724510.449-NODE-449-length-23663-cov-4.437902_pt1 | contig 23663 bp, 20 predicted proteins | sample MGYA00376043_ERZ724510 | MGnify/ENA primary metagenome ERZ724510 (study PRJEB28724, sample SAMN07190888) | wastewater metagenome | isolation source: influent of sewage treatment plant in Hong Hong | place: USA: Christiansburg, Virginia | collected 2016-03-01 ... | reverse complement strand
GGACGGCGGCGCTGCGGCCGGTGTGCCCGCCCGGTCCAGCACTCCCAGCCCGTGGCCCGGCCGGCTTCCGGCACCCGCCCCTGCGGTGGTGCACGACCCACCGCTGCCCACCCGGGTGATCGATGGCGAGGGTCGGTTGGTGGGGGTCAGCGGTAGGGGGCAGTTGAGCGCGCCACCGCAGGCGGCGGAGGTGGGTGGCGTGCGGTTGGAGATCACAGCGTGGGCCGGGCCGTGGCCCATCGATGAGCGGTGGTGGGACGCCACCGAAGGACGCCGTCGGGCCCGTATCCAGGCGGTGACCGCCGATGGCGTGGCCCGGCTCTACACCGTGGAGGCCGGGCACTGGGGCGTCGAGGCCACCTACGACTGACCGGTCGCCGCAGGTGCCGCCACAGATGTGTTCTCAGGTTGGTCCCCGATGGAACGCGCCGGCAATGCCATGACGGGTAACAATGGTGCGGTGCGAGTACTGGTAGTTGACGACGAAGTAGAGCTGGCCGCGGCGGTTGCCCACGGATTGAGGGAGGAGGGGTTCGACGTCGACGTCACCAACGACGGCAAGGACGGCTACGAACGTGCCCGTTCGGCCACCTATGACGCCATCGTGTTGGACATCCTGCTTCCGGGCATGAACGGTTTCCAGGTGTGCCGATCTCTGCGGGAGGCGGGCGTGTGGACGCCAATCCTCATGCTGACGGCCAAGGAAGGCGAGTACGACGAGGCCGAGGCGCTCGATACCGGCGCCGACGACTTCCTGCGCAAGCCCTTCAGCTACGTGGTGTTGATCGCCAGGCTGCGAGCGCTGACCCGTCGGGTGAACGAGGGTGCGCTGGCACCGGTGATCGTGGGCGACCTGGAACTGGACCCCGTGGGTCGCAAGGTGCGCCGCGATGGAACCGACATCTCGCTGTCGCCTCGGGAGTACGGGTTGTTGGAGGTGCTGATGCGTCGTGCCGGCGAAGCGGTGCCCAAGCGCGAGCTGCTGGAGCAGGTGTGGGGCCAGGATTTCGCCGGTGACCCCAACGTGGTCGAGGTGTACGTGGGCTACCTGCGGCGCAAGATCGACCGGCCGTTCGACCGCGAGGATCTGCGCACGATTCGCGGGTCGGGGTACATCCTGGGCAAGCCCCCGGCACATGCCGACACCTCCGGGGGGTAGGCCATGACCGCCTGGTCACGAATGTCGGTGCGAGGTCGCCTGACCCTCACCGTGACGGTGGCCTCGGCAGTGGCGTTGCTGGCGCTGTCATGGCTGATGCTGTTCTGGCTGCGCGGCGCACTGGTGAGCGAGGTGGCCCGCAGGAACGATGTTGCGCTGGATGCTTATGTGGACTTTGCGAGGAAGGAGCCCAAATCGGTCACCCAATTGATCCTCGCTCAAAATTCGGAGGCGGTGACGCTTCCGGTGAGGCTCTTGACCCCCTTGGGCGTAGGGCCCAGCGACACGCTGGCGGCGGTGGCCTTCGAGCCGTATCCGACCCCGGGCATGGTTGTGCCGGAATCGGGGCGGGACCCACTGGTGCTGGCGCTTCAGGGTCGGGAGCTTCCCCGCGAGGTGGATCGATCAGAGTTCGTGACGAAATCGAAGAGGGTGCCGACTGAACAAGGCATACTGATCGTGCAGGTGGCCACCAGCCTGAGTGACGTCAACCGCAGTGTCGCGGTGGTCCGATTGGCGCTGTGGGTGGTGGTTCCGTCGTTGCTTGTGGCCGTCGGGATGGGCTCGTGGGTGATGACCCGTCGAAGCCTGGAGCCGGTTGCCGACCTACGACGCCGGGTGGGGGACATCACCTCCCGGACACTCGACGAGCGGCTGCCGGTGCCGCCGACCGACGACGAGGTGGCACACCTGGCCGTCACCATGAACGCCATGTTGGATCGGTTGGAGGCCAGTTCGAAGCGGGAGCGTCAGTTCGTGTCCGATGCGGGACACGAACTGCGCAGCCCGGTCGCCGCAATCCGGGCCCAGGTGGAGACGGCGCTGGCCTATCCCGACACCGCCGACTGGTCGTCGGTCGGCGTCACCGTGTTGGCCCAGGGCGAACGGCTGGACCGCCTGGTCGGTGATCTGTTCACGCTGGCGCGCCTGGAGGAGGGTGCGTTCGGCCCGGTACCGGACACCGAGGTCGATCTGGACGAGTTGGTGCTCGAGCAGGTTGGGCACCTCAAGGGCCGGCGGCTGGACCTGTCGGGCTTGAGTGCGGCCCGGGTGCATGGCGATGCGGGTCAGTTGGCCAGCGTGGTGCGCAACCTGGTGGAGAACGCCGGGCGTCACGCCTCGGAGACGGTGCGGGTGTCGGTGGGTACCGAAGGGGACTACGCCCGAATGGTGGTCGAGGACGACGGGCCGGGTATCCCCGCCGAACAGCGGGACATGGTTTTCGAACGCTTTGGTCGGTTGGAGGAGGCTCGCAGCCGAGATCGCGGGGGCGCCGGCCTGGGCCTGCCGTTGGCCGGTCGGATCGTTGCTCGCCACGGCGGCACGCTGGAGTTGGACGACAGCGAGTTGGGCGGGGCCCGCTTCGAGGTCAGGCTGCCGCTCGCCCAGCCCGAGCCGGAGTGACTCCTTGGCCTCCACTCCGCCATCCTGCCTTGTATGACGGTTGGGTGTCGGTAAGCCCCCCATTGTGACGATATGCTGGTGATTGTGACGATGAGGTAACGATTGATCCGTGTGCGGGTGCCTGCCCGCCATCAGTCGTTGTCACGTGATCATGAACCTGTCTCCCCGTTTCCCCGACCTGTCGTCGCGCGTGCGCTCGGTTGCAGCCGGACTTGTTGTTGCGGTGGCGCTTGGCGCCGCCGGATGCGTCGCTGCGCCTCACTCGGCGGTCACAACCACCAACGCCGTCAACGGATTTGATCGGTTTCCGGTGGTTGGCCCGGTGCGCTACCAGAACGACTACGGATTCTCCAGGGGAGGTGGGAGCCGTCGCCACCAGGGTGTGGACGTGATGGCCACTCGGGGACAGAAGGTGGTGGCCATCGAGTCGGGCACCATCACCACCAGGGTGTACTCGTCCAGCTGCGGGCATTCCCTGGGAATCAGCGGCGATGACGGCGGCTACTACCTCTATTGCCACATGAACAACTATGCGGCCGGCGTTGCCAAGGGTGGCCGGGTCTGGGCCGGAAGGCCGGTGGGTAACGTCGGCAGTTCCGGCAACGCGGCATACGCCTATCCGCACCTTCATGTGGAGGTTCACCCCGGCGGGGCCACCGGTGCTGCACGCAATCCCTATGAACGGCTCCGCGACGCCGAGCGCCGAACCGGCGTCATCACCCGGCCACCCACCGGTTGGCGCTAACCGGGGCGCTGGATGGCTCAGTCGACGGTCCGGTCGATCCAGTCGGTCACGCGCCGTCGATGGCATCCAGCGTGGTGTCGCCGCCGACCCCTTGGGACGCCGCACTTCGAAGATCCAGCACGCCGGCCACCGAGACGTCGATACTCCAGGTTGGCCACCGGGTGGCCCCGCTCCAGCAGGTCGCAGGCCAGCGGCTTCATCAGGTCGGCGCCATAGGTGTCTCTCCAGAAGCCGCCGTGGATCAGAGCGGTCAGTTCTACTGAGCGGTTGATCTCGTTGGCGGCAGTGGTGGACACGGCTGTTGGGAGCGCCACATCGATCCAGTGGCTGGGAGCGTCCCAGTAGGCCGGCCGCTGGGCGCCTGCTACCTCGGGCAGCGAGTTCGCATCGGGTCCGTCGCCGTGAGCCGTGGGCTTGATACACCCGGTGAGCGCGGTCGGCCCGGCCCCGAGGCCGACGCCCATGGAGCGGCGCAGCAGGCTTCAACGATTCGTGTGCCTGCCATATCTCCGGCGACGTGGCGTCTGGCGGAACACCGGCCACGAGCACCCAACGTCGTTCGCACCCCCGGTTCGCCGGATTACGACAGACGTCCGGCCGCCCGCGCTGCGGCCTCGGCCGCGTCCAACTGCCCGGCCACGATGTCGAGTCCGGCATCCCAGAAGCCCGGGTCGGTCAGGTCGCAGCCCACCATGGCGGCCAGGTCTTCGGGGCTCTTCGAGCCGCCTGCGGCCAGCATGTCCAGGTAGCTGGGCACGAAGGCCTCGCCCTCGGCCTGGTAGCGGGCGTACACCGACAGCGCCAGGAGCTGGCCAAATGCGTAGGCGTAGACGTATCCGGGGGTGGCCATGAAGTGGGGCACATAGCTCCACCAGTTTCGGTAGCCGTCGGTGACCTCCACCGTGTCCCCGAGCAGCTCGGTTTGGGTGTCGGCCCAGTGGTTACCGAAGTCGTCCACCGACAGCTCGCCGACGTCTCGTCGATGGGTGTGACACGCCGCTTCGAAGCGGCTCATCGCCACCTGGCGGAACACGGTGGCGATTGAGTCCTCCAGCGTGGACGCCAGCAGGGCGAAGCGTTCGTTGGGGTCGTCCAGCTGGGCGAGCAGTGCATTGTTGGTCACCGCCTCGCCGAACACCGAGGCGGTCTCAGCCATCGTCAGTGGCGTGTCCTGGGCGAAGATGCCCTGGGGGCGGGCCAGGTAGGCGTGGATGCCGTGCCCCAGTTCGTGTGCCAGCGTCAGCACATCCCGGTTCGAGCCGGTCCAGTTCAACAGCAGGTACGGGTGGTGGCTCGCCACGGTGTAGGCGCAGAAGGCGCCCGGTCGCTTGCCGGAACGCACCGGGGCGTCGATCCAGTTGCCGTCGATGAACTCTCGCACGATGCCGGCCAGCCTGGGGGAGAAGCTGTCGTAGGCGTCGATCACCAGCGATGAGGCCTCGCTCCAGCCCACCTTGCGGTCGCTCTCGGCCACCGAGGCCGAACGGTCGTAGTCGGCCAACCGGTCCAGCCCCAACACCTGGGCCTTCAACGAATACCAGCGTCGGGGCAGGTCGTAGCGGGCCACCACCGCCTCGATCAGGGCGGCCACCGACTCGTCGGAGGCCTCGTTGGCCAGGTTGCGGCTGGACAGCCAGCTTGGGTACGAACGCAGCCGGTCCTGCACCGACTTGTCGAGTAGCAGCGTGTTGTAGATGTAGGCCCGGGTCCGCAGCCCGGGCTCCAGCGCGTCCGAAACAGCCTCGGCGGCGTCGGCCCGCACGGCACGGTCGGGGTGCTGCAGCAACGACAGACCCTCCTCCAGCGATGCGGTGCGCGCACCACCTGGTGATGATTCGGGCATCGCCACCTCGATGGCCGAGGTCTGTTCGTCGAAGAGGCGCACCCAGGCGGCGGCGCCGCTGACCGATGTTTCGGTCAGCACCTGCTCTTCGGCCTCGCTCATCAGGTGATCGCGGTAGCGACGCATGGTGCGCAGGTGATGGGCGCAGAAGTCCAGCGCCGGGTCGGCCAGCAACGCCTCGGCCTGCTCGTCGGGCACCGCTGCCCATTCCAGCTCGAAGAACACCAACTTGGTTGACAGCTCGGTGGCGGCCTCGGACAGATTTGCCATGGCGGCGCCACGTTCGGGATCGAGGCTGTTCTCGGCCAACCTCAGCCCCACGTACGAGCCGGCTCGGCCGAGCAGATCGTGGAGGTCGCCCAGCCGGTGCATCAGCGTGGCCAGCCCGGCGGCATCCAAATCACCGACCGTGCCTCGGGCTGCGGCAACCTCGTCGGTCACTTTGGCGGCGCGTGCCATCAGGTCGTCGGTGGTGGTGCCCTTGAGCAGGTCGTCGAGTTCCCAGGCAACGTCCGCAGCAGTGAGGTCGGCGGCGGTGAGGTCGGCTTCGGCTGCCTCGGCGGTGTCGAGAGCGTCGGTGTCGGCAGGGGCGTTGGGCGGGGGAGTCATGGGCGTCCAAGCTACCGGCGTCGGCCCGTCGGCAGGCCGTCACCGCGTGGTTGCCGGTGCTGGTTACCGGTCGTCGGTTTTCGCCTTCTGAACCGCGGCCGTGGCGGTGGTGCGCGCCGCCCGTCGTACGCCGGCCTGACGGTGACCCTGGCGGAGCCCGTCGGCGCTCAGCAGCGCAAGCGCCACCCAGACGCAGGCGAACCCGGCCAGCCGGGCCGGAGGTACCTCTTCGCCAAACACGAACACTCCCAGGATGAACTGGATGATCGGGGTGAGATACTGGAGCAGGCCGATGATCGACAGCGGTATGCGGTTGGTGGCCACGCCAAAGGCCAGCAGTGGGGCGGCGGTGACGGCACCGGCGGCCAGCAGCAGCAGCTTCATGCTGATCGGCGCGGCGGGGAAGTCCAGTTCGCCGGCGACCAGCGCCCAGCCCATGCCGCCCAGGGCGAGGGGTACGACCGCAAACGTCTCCGCGGTCAGGGCCTCCACGGCGCCCAGACCCACCTGCTTTTTCAAGAGTCCATAGGTCCCGAACGATGCCGCCAGCCCCAGGCTGACCCAGGGCACCGAGCCGTACCCCAGCACGAGGACGAGCACCGACACCGCCCCGGCGATCACCGCCGCCCATTGCAGCGGGCGGAGACGCTCGTGCAGCACGAGCACGCCGAGCAGCACGGTGACCAGTGGGTTGATGAAGTAACCCAGCGAGGCGTCGACCACCCGGTCGTTGGTCACCGCCCACACGTAGATCAGCCAGTTGGCGGATAACAACACCCCTGCCAACGCCACCGAAACGGTGCGGCGGCGGTCGGCCAGCAGCGGACGGACCCAGCCCCAGCCCGCCCCGAGTGACAGCACGCCGACCATGAGCACCGCCGTCCAGATGACGCGATGCCCGATGATTTCCAGGGGTGAAGTGGGCTCCAGCCGATGGAAAAACAGCGGGAACAGGCCCCACATGGTGTAAGCGCCGATTCCGCCGATCACCCCGATGCGGTACTGGGCGGCTGCGTGCTCCTCGGTGCTCTGGTCGGTTTCCGCCACGCGGCGCACGCTACCGGCGTGGGCTGGCAGCGGCCGACCCTGCGGATGCTGAGCCAAGCGTCACGCCGTTGTCTGGCGCCACCTACCATGGGCCGATGATCCGTGAATCCCTCGTTCGGGCCGAGCCATGACGATCGAGTTCCATTCGTCGCCAACTTCGTCGTTGGGGGTGGAGGTGGAGCTGAGCCTGGTGGATCGGGAGACCCACGGGCTCACCGCGGCGGCCACCGACACCCTGGCCGATGTGGAGCCTGACGACGGGTCCGAGCATCCGGCGCTCAAGCACGAGCTGTTTGAGTCGACGGTGGAGACCATCACCGGCATCTGCGACACGGTGAGCGACGCACGTCGCGACCTGGAGGCGGGCATTTCCGAGCTGCGCCAGGCGGCAGATGCCCGAGGGGTTGGCCTGCTGTGTTCGGGCACGCACCCGTTCAGTTCCTACCGCGACCTGCAGGTCAGCCCGTCGGCGCGCTATCAGAAGCTGCTCGACGAGATGCAGTGGCCGGTGCGTCGCCTGGCGATCTACGGCATCCACTATCACGTCGGGGTTCGGTCGGCGGAGAAGTGTGTGGCGACCGTCAACTCGCTCACCACCTATCTGCCGGTGTTCCTGGCGCTGTCGGCGTCTTCGCCGTTCTGGCACGGCTACGACACAGGGCTGGCCTCGGCTCGAACCAAGATTTTCGAGGGTCTTCCCACCGCCGGGTTGCCGCCTCGGCTGACCTCGTGGGTCGACTTCGAGGCCTTCCTCGATGCGCTGATTCGCGCTGAGGCGATCGAGTCGGTGCGGGAGGTGTGGTGGGATGTCCGCCCTCACCCCGATTTCGGCACGGTCGAGCTGCGGATGTGCGACGGTATGCCAACGATGACCGAGATCTGTGGCGTGGCGTCGCTGGCTCAGTGCCTGGTGGCGTGGATGGATGCGCAGATCGACAACGGGGTGCCCCTGCCCGGAGTGCGGGAGTGGGTGGTGCGTCAGAACAAGTGGCTGGCCGCCCGCCACGGGTTGGATGCCCAACTCATCGTGGATGACAACGGCAATCGGAAGCCGGCCCGCCAGATTGTCGACGAGTTGGTGGAGTTGTTGTCGGGCACGGCGGCCCGCCTGGGGTGCTCGGACGAACTGGCTTCGTTAAGCGACCTGGTACGGACCGGCAACTCGGCCGAGCGGCAGCGCCGGATCGTGGCACAGGGTGGCACCTTGGTGGACGTGACCGCCGCCCTGCAACAGGAACTCCTGACCGATGCCCCCGTTGGCTGAGGACGCGTCACCCCAACCGGTGCCCCCATGGCTCGACGGGTTTCTCGATGCCCACCTCGACGAACTGGTGGCGTTTCGTCGCCGTTTGCACGCTCATCCCGAGGTGTCGTGGGCCGAGGTGGAGACCACGGCGGCGGTCATCGGCCGGCTCCGTGTCGCCGGTCTTTCGCCGTCGCAACTGCCCGAGAGCACCGGGTTGGTGTGCGATCTGGCCACGGGGACCGCATCGTCCTTCGAGGCACCGTCCGACGGTCGCCCGGTGGTGGCGCTGCGCGCCGACCTGGACGCGCTCGCCATGGAGGATGAGAAGGACGTGGCGTATCGGTCCACACTGCCGGGTGTGGCCCATGCGTGTGGCCACGACGTGCACACCACGGTGGTGCTCGGTGCGGCGCTGGCGCTCGCCGAGGCGGTTGAGGAGGGCGAGCTCACCGGCGCCTTCCGATTCATCTTCGAACCTGCCGAGGAGGCGTTGCCGGGTGGGGCGCCCAGCGTGATCGACGCCGGAGCGTTGGGCGGTGTCAGCTCGATGCTGGGGGTTCACTGCGATCCCAAGATCGATGTCGGCCAGGTGGCGCTGCGAACCGGGCCAATCACCTCGGCCGCCGACATGGCACGCATCACCATTCTTGGCCCGGGCGGTCACACCGCCCGTCCGGAACTCACCGTCAACCTGTTGGCGGTGCTGGGCCAGGTGCTCAGCCAGGTGCCCGAGCGAGTGGCCAAGGCGGCTGCGCCCGCAGAGGTGTTGGTGGTGTTCGGGTCGACCCACGGCGGTGATGCACCCAACGTCATTCCCACACGAGCGACGGCCACAGCCACTATTCGCACCCCGGATGTCGAGGCGTGGGAACACGCTGCCGAGTTGTTGGAGCAGGCGACCCGGGCGGTGGTCGAGCCGACCGGCGCCACGCTGGAGTTCGCTTATCGCAAAGGCGTGCCACCCTCGGTCAACGCTGCTGCCCCGACCCGCTCCCTTCGCCGGGCGGCGGCCTCGGTGGTGGGGGAACACAACACCGTCGAGGCTCAACACAGCCGCGGTGGCGACAGTTTCGCCTGGTATGCGCGCCAGGTGCCCGCCTCGTATGCCCGCCTGGGCACGTTCAACCCGGCCTCCGGAGCGCCCCGCCCCGACATCCACTCCGGCGCCTTCGACGTCGACGAGCGGTCGATTGGAATCGGGGTTCGACTGTTGGTGGGGGCCGCACTGGCCGAGCGCGACCGCCTGGCATCCGGCTGAGTCGTCCTGACGCCTTCTTCCATCGACCCGTGTCGGTGGAGGGTGTTCAGACGTATCGGTAGTATCTGGGTACGGGCGGCAACCGAGGGGGTCCTGCCATCGAATATCTGAGCCCGCCTTTGCCGCCTGCAGCGCTGCTCGAAGAGCTCCGCTGCATGGCGTCGGGCCTCGGTTTGGTCCACCCGATTCGGCCTCCAATTGTGGTGCTCGGGGGCAACGCCCGTTGGGTCAGCGAGCACATCGTGAGCGAAGGGTTGGGCGTCCCCAGCATCGGGGTTGCCTCCATGCTTCCCAGGGCGGGACCGGACGACGAACTGCTCGACGAATTGATGGATCTGACGGGTCAGTCGGGCGCATTGCTTCTGCCGGTCGTTGGGATTCTGGCTCCGCTCACCAAGCTTTCCCGTCGCATGTTGGCTCGTTGGAAGCAGAGTCCGCCGTCGACCGCTTCGGACATGCTCTGGGAGTCGATCACGGAGTTGGCTCGTGATCGACCCCGGGTCCTCGTGTTCGGAGATGTGACTGATGCGGCCCAGACGGCGTTGTGGCAGACCATTCGTTACGTCCTGACCACCCACCTGCCACACCCGTTGTTGGTGGTGTGTGAGGCCAGCGGTCACGAATTGCTCTCTGGGCGGCAGCCGGACGTCGGTGCGGTTGGAGCCGAGTTCCCTGCTTCTTCGGCGTTGGCAGACGTGATTGCAGCAAGGGATCAGGGCATTGCTGTGTTTCGTTGGATCGGCATTCTCGATCGCGTACAGGTCGAGCGTTGGTTAGGCGCCTGCAGTATCGACGTCGCTGACCGCCTGATTGCGGTCTCCGGGGGCAGCACGACGGACGCGGCCAAGGTGTGGCAGGCGTGGCGAGCCGCCCACCGGGTGGCTCGAATCGACGGAGCTTGGCGATTCACCAGCTCCGAAGAGCCCATGGAGGACGACATCCGACGGATTCTTGCTCCGCTCAGCGGAGAGCGCAGGTACGCCGGGGCTGATGCGCCGGAAGTAGCTCGTCGCGCCCTCCACTTGGCGGCACTGAGCGGTCCGACCTTCTCTGGAACTGCCGTGTCGACCGTCGTGGCGGAAGAGTACGGGTGCGAGACGGACGAGGTCCTCGACCTGCTCGATGATTTGGTCGACCAGAGTGTCCCGGCACCACCCGAATTGGGAGGTCGTCCGTTGGTCTCGAAGGCGGGAGCCATACACACCATTCGAGATCCTGTAGAGGCCAACGGTGACTACCACTGGACCTATGGGTGGCGATCCGAAACTCTGCGACGATTTCTGGCAGCTACGGATGGGCCAGCATCGGTGGTGTCAGCCGAGAATCGGCGAAGTGCGAGCCGGTTGGTGGAAGCGGGGCGAGACGCGTATGGGTGGCATCCCGAATTCTTCGATGCAACCATCCCGCTGCTTCGCTTGGCCGGGCGACCTGACGAGGCCGAAGTATTGGTTGAACGGCTGGCTAACCGCACGAGGCGTCGGATGCTCGAGCCTCAGGCAACGGCGATGTTGGCTGGGCCGACCGACGACCCATTGGCCGCCGAACCATTGACCTCGCTTTGCTTCGAACTCATCACTTGCGGATTTCCGAAGCTTGCGATTGCGGTCGGAGAGCGCAGCGTCAGCTGTGCTGAGGCTGGGAGCAACCTGATGGCGCAGGGATTCGCCAGCCTACGTTTTGGAGAGGCGCTGCATCAGAGAGGAGATGAACGCGCAGTCCCCCGGTTGAAGCTAGCCGTCAACAAGCTGAGAAGGGTGTTGGAAAGCGACCCCGACAACCCCACCTACCTCCGCGCCCTCGGGATCGGCCTCGGGTCTCTGGGGGACGACTACCGGGGTCAGGGCAACCTGGCTGACGCGGTTGGAGCACACACCGAATCTGTCACCCACTATCGGAGGGTGTTGGAAAGCGACCCCGACAACCAAAGGTGGATTAGCGAGTTGGATCGGGCATTACAGAAACTCACCGATCTTCGGGGCACGAACGAGAACTAATTGGACACACAAGGTGACGGTCAATGTGTGTGGATATCGTCACAACGCGTCCGCAGGTCAAACAGTGTCGATATCCACACAGTCCTGCGGCGTTGGTCTTCACCTCACCGGTGAGTCCTGTTCGTCGTTACTGGCCAGCGTCCTCCGTCTTCGCCTCCGCTGGGTCGTGGCCAAGGGCGGTGACGAAGAACTCGCGGTCGTCGAACAGCGAGACGTCCCGCATGTACATCTTGCCGTAGCGCTCGAAGTACATCAGCTGTTTGGACAGCAGGAAGGTGGCGCGGTCGAAGTCGGTGGCCACGGCACCTTCGGTCTCCACCAGCTTGCGGGCCTTGCGCTGCTCGTTCAGCCGCTGGATTCGGGCCTTGAACGAACCATCAGCCGGGTCGATCCCTGAGGCCTCGGCCACCGCCCGCTGGGGTGCCAGAATCAGGTCGGCCAGGCTGACCTGCCCAAAGGGCTGGGTCAGCACCGGTTGGATCATCATCTTGATGAACGCGGTCAGCCCGTCGTCGTCCCACCCCAGTGCCGCCTCGATCACGTCGCCGTAGTTGCGCTTGAACACGGCGGCGATGTCGGTCCAAGCGGTCTCGTCGCCCAACGCGGCCTCGATCATCTTTCGGAAGAGCAGATGGGTGTCGGGGTCGAGCCGCCCGACGATGCCCCAGTCGATGACGCCGATGCGCCCGTCGGGGCGGAACAGCAGGTTGCCCGCGTGTACGTCGCCGTGGAAAGTGCCCCAGCGCAGTGCGGTTAAGAGAAACGCCTGCACCACCTGCTGGACCACGGCACCGGCGTCGGTGCCGTAACCGTCGATCGTGGCCAGGTCGTCCACCGGCACACCGTCGATGAACTCCATGGTGAGCACCCGGCCGTTGCTCAGGTTGGGGTACACCAGCGGCACGGTCACCATCGGTAGGTCGACGACGCCCAGCAGGTCACGGAAGTGATCCATCGCCCGGGCCTCGTTGCGCAGGTCGAGTTCCTCGCCCAACTGCAGGCGGAATCCGTCGAACTGTTGCAGCATTGAAACGGCGGCCTGCTCGCCGGTGAATTCGACCACCTTGGCCAGCAGCGGTTGCAGCAGGTCGAGATCCACCGCCACCCGACGGTCGACCCCGGGACGTAAGACCTTGACGGCCACCTCGTCGCCTTCATGGGTGGTGGCGCGGTGAACGACGGCGATCGAGGCTCGGCCGATGGGTTCGGGGTCGAAGGTGGCGAAGGCATCTTCGAGTGAGCGGCCGAGTTGGTCCTCGATCAGCGCCCGAACCTCGTCGGCGGGTACCGCCGGACCGGTGTCGAGGCAGCTGCGGAACTCCGCAGCGACCCCCTCGCCGAACACGCCGGGGGCGGAGCCCACAAGTTGGCCGAACTTGAGGAACGTGGTGCCCAGGTCTTCAAACGTGTGGCGGAGCGCCGGTACCCAGTCATGGGTATTGACCTGGCGGTGGCGGGCACCGTGGGCAAGCACCGGGCCAAACCGTCGGGCGACCACCGCTCCCATCGCCGCCGCCCGCCTGGTTCGTTCGGCGACGGTGGTGGCGGGCAGACGCCGCCCGAACAGGTAGGGCGGGTCGAGTGCCACGGCATCGGCCGCTTCCAGCTCCTCGGTTGAGATGGCTATGGCGGTGCCGGTTTGGGCTGGCGGTGGCATCCGGGGATGCTACCGAGCATGCTCAGCGGGCGTTGACGAGGTGGTCGGCGGCCGAGGCGAAGTAGCTGATCAGCTCGCTGCGCTCGGGCTCGGCCACCTCAAGGACGTCGATCGCTCCGGCCATGGCCGCCAGCCACTGGTTGCGGGCGGTGGCGTCGATCCGATACGGGGCGTGGCGCATACGCAGGCGCGGGTGGCCCCGCTGTTCGACGTACGTGGTGGGCCCACCCCAGAACTGCTCGAGAAACATGCGCAACCGGTCGCGGGCACCTTGTAGATCGTCGAGGTCCGGGTAGTGACCGAGCAGTTCGGCGTCGGCCTCGACTCGATCGTAGAACTCGTCCACCAGGCGCTTGAAAAAGTCATGGCCGCCCACCCGTTCGAACAAGGGTGGCGGAGCGGGTGTGGAGTCGATACCGACGCTCATCGGCTGAGTACCCGGACGAGCACCAACAGCCCGCACGCGCCAAGCACCGATCCGATGAAACCGCTGGTTGCAAACTCGATGCCGCGGCCATCGATCAGGTTGCCCACGGTGCCGCCGACCAGCGAGCCGATCACCCCCAGAAAGACGGTGCCGATACAGCCCAGGTCGCGTCCACCCCTGCCGGACGGCACCAGCATGCGGGCGATGAAGCCTGCGAAGAGGCCGAAGATGATCCAAATGAGCAGTCCCATCCCACCAATCTGCCACGCGGTGGAGGCGGCGGGTGGCAGTGGGCGCTGCGTCGGCTACATGGGCACGACCTCGAAGCTGGCGGCAAAGTCGACCCCGAAGCGCCGGCCCTGCTCGGCGGCCACATCGGTCAGCCACTGCTGGGTTGCGCCGGGAGTGTCGTCGACGTGATCGAGGTAGAGGCGATGCTCGGCCAGCGACGCCATGCCGGTGGCGTGGGTGGCGGAGGTGTCCACCCAATGGGTGGCCTGCGGCGAACCGCCGAAGGCGACGAACCGAGTGCCCTCCCATGCAGGTCCCCGGTCGCCGAACACCCACGGGTTGGCGGCGTCGCGCACCGCATCGAGCAGGGCCACTCCCACATGACGGTGGTCAACGTGGTTCCAGCCCGGCACCCCCCAGGTGTGGCGATGGTTGATCGACAGGATCACCTCGGGTCGGTGGTGTCGGATCGCCCCGGTCAGGTCGGCACGCAGCTTCAGGTCGGCCTCCACCAGGCCGTCGCGATGATCAAGAAACGACAGGTCGGTCACGCCGACAACAGCGCAACTGCGATGCTGTTCCTCCTCGCGCAGCGGGCCACATTGACCTGGAGGTAGTGAGCAGATACCCGCCTCGCCTCGGGTGACCAACACGTAGGCCACCTCCTTACCGGCAGACGTCCAGCGAGCAACCGCAGCGGCGGCGCCGTACTCCATGTCGTCGGGGTGGGCGACCACCGCCAACGCCCGCTGCCAGTCCTCGCGCATCGGAGGCAGTTCGTTCGTGCTTGGTGCTGATTCGACCATGGCTTCCTCTACTTCTGTCGGGTGAACCTCTCGGCGGCGTCGGTGTTGGCCGCTACCAGCAGGATGTCACCCTCGCCGATCACAGTGTCGGCGGTTGCGTAGGTGAACGGCGCCCCCATGGGCTTGATGCTGACCACGGTGATGCCAAAGCGGCTGCGGACTTTGAGCTGTTCCAGCGTTTTCCCGATCATCGAGACGGGCGCGGCCGCCTCGACGAGGGCGAACCCGTCATCGAGCTGAAACCAGTCGATCATTCGTCGGGTCACCTGATGGGCAACCCGCACGCCCATATCACGCTCGGGGAACACCACCTCGGTGGCACCGATCCGTTCGAGGATGCGGGCGTGAGGTCCGGTGAGGGCCTTGGCCCAGATCGACGGGACCTCCAGGTCGACGAGCGCAGCGGTGGTCAGGATGGATGCCTCGATGTCGGTGCCGATGGCAACCACCGCGGCGCTCACATCCTCGGCGCCGATCTGGCGCAAGGTCTCCAGGCGGGTGGTGTCGGCCTCGAGGACGTGGCTGAGTGCGCTGGCGTGGTCGGCGACGAGGTTGGGGTCGAGGTCGACCCCCATGACGTCGTGACCCATCTCCTCCAACGAGATGGCGAGCGCCGAGCCGAAGCGGCCGAGACCGATCACTAGCACGGTGTCGGCGTGGCCCAGTGGGCCGAGGAGTGTTTGGTGTTTAGCCAATGAGTGGACGCTCCTCGGGATACTTGAATCGACGGCTGCGCTCGCGGAGCACCAAGGCGGCGCCGAGGGTGATGGGCCCGACCCGTCCGACAAACATCATGACGATCAGCACCGCGTGGGAGCCGCCTCCGAGGGTGGGTGTGATGCCGGTGGTCAGGCCGACGGTGCCAAACGCGCTGGTGGCCTCAAACAGGCCGTCGCCCAAGGGAACGCGATCGAACGTCACCAAGGCCATCGTACCGGCCGCGACCAGCGCGACGCCGGAGAGCGCCACCGTGATCGCTTGGCGTTGTGCGGCCGCGGGGATGCGCCGCCGAAACGCATCGACCTCGCGGTCGCCGCGCAGTTCCGCCCAGATCACCCAACCCAGCACGGCAAACGTGGTCACCTTGATGCCGCTGGCGGTGGATGCGCTGCCGCCTCCGATGAACATCAACACGATGGTCACCAGGATCGAGGACTCGCGCATGGCGCCGTAGTCGATGGTGTTGAACCCGGCGGTGCGGGGCGTGATGCCCTGAAAGACACCGGCCGTCACCTTGTCGATCACGCCCATCGGTCCGAGCGTGCTGGGGTTGGTCCACTCCAGCACCAGCACGGCGGTTGCGCCAACGACGATCAACACGCCCGTTGCCAACAGGGTGATCTTGGTGTGCAGCGACCAGCGCTTGGGGAAGTGGTACTGGCGTCGGAGCTCCATCAGTACGGGGAAGCCGATGCCGCCGAGCACGATCGAGGTGGCGATCACCCCCGAAATCCAAGGGTCGTCGACGAACCCAACCAGATTGTCGCTGAACAGTGCGAAACCGGCGTTGTTGAACGACGTCACGGCGTGGAACAGCCCAAGCCAGGCAGCTCGACCCACCGGCTCGCCGTGTATGCCGGCGAACCCGATGAACAGGGCAGCCGCAACCGTGGCCTCGACGCCCATCGACCACTTGAACACCCCGAGGATGACCGAGCGAAAGTTGGCGGCGCCGTCCAGGTTGACCTCTGCCTGGGTGGCCAGGCGGTGACGCAGCTCAAGCCGGCCTGCCAGAGCAACGGCCACCACCGAACTCACCGCCATCAACCCAAACCCGCCGATCTGAGCCAGCACCATGATCACCACCTGGCCAAAGTGGGTCCAGCCCGATGCGGTGTCCACCACCTGTAGACCCGTGACGGTGCCCGCCGACGTGGCGGTGAACAACCGGTCGCCAAAGCTGTAGTCCACCCCGGTGGTGGCGATGGGCAGGTGTAGGAGGGCTGCTCCGCTCAGGATGACCGCGATGAACCCGACCACCACCACCTGGGATGGATGCCAACGGCGGAGCGGGCCGTCCCACAGGCGTGATCGGTCGGCCACGTCCAACAGGGTAGAGGTACCGGCCCAACGGCGTCCTAGTGTGGATGCCGATGGGGCAGGGACGGCGTCTGACCAACGCATTGATCGTGTTGGTTGGCGTGCTGGTGGTGGGCGTCGTCGGCTACCTGCTGTTGGGGTTCAGCCCGCTCGACGCGGTGTACCAGACGGTCACCACGGTCTCGACAGTCGGTTTCGGCGAGGTCAAGCCGCTGTCCCGACTGGGTATGGCCTTCACCATCGCGCTGATCATGGTGGGTGTCTCCTCGGCGCTGTATGCGTTCAGCGTGCTGGTTGAGGGATTGATTGAGGGTCGCATCAACGAGTTGTTTGGGAGACGCCGTATGAATCATTCCATTGCATCGTTGCGTGGCCACGTGATCATTTGTGGTTGGGGTTTGGTTGGTCAGGCGATCGCCGAGGAGGTTGCCGAGGCAGGGCGGGAACTGGTGATCGTCGACACCGACCCCGACTGTTTGGTGGGGGTCGACCATCGGGTGATCGTTGGCGATGCCACCGTCGACGATGTGCTGCGTCAGGCCGGTATCGAGCGTGCTGCCACGCTGGTGGCCGCGGTTGATGGCGACGCCGAGAACTCGTTCATCACGTTGAGTGCCCGTTCGTTGAGGCCGGACCTGTTCATCGTCACGAGGGCCCGCAGCCCCGAGAGCAGCGAGAAGCTGATGCGGGCGGGCGCCGATCGGGTGGTCAACCCGCAGAGCATCGGCGGTGTCCGCATGGCGGCCTTTGTGCTGCATCCCCACGTGGCCGAATTTGTCGACGTGGTGATGCACGAACGTTCGCTTGAGTTCCGCCTGGAGGAGGTGCCGGTGGCCGAGGGTTCGCAGCTGGTGGGCAAGTCTCTGCGTGACACCCACCTGCGCGACGAGACCGGTGCGCTCGTGCTGGCGCTGCGGCGCCTGGACGGTTCCTTCCAGACCAACCCCTCGCCCGACACCGCAATCACGATCGGCGAGGTGATCATCGCCATTGGCACTCAGGAGGAACTGGAGGCGCTGGTGGCCTTCGCCGCCCCGTAAACCCTCCGGCCGGGCGGCACGGACCTGGGCGTGGTGACGTTTGGCTCTTGAAAACGAACAGGCGTTCGATATGGTGTCTCCGTGGGATGGAGGAACCCAGCCAAGTCGTGGTCGGAGCTGGAAGCCCAGCTCTCGGCGGTCTCCGGATCACCTGGCCGTGCCACAAAGCGGGGGCCATCCCCATCCGGTGTCGACCCGGACGAACCGGCGACGCGAGGCGACGTTATCGAGCCTCGTCAACGTGGGGGAGTCCGGGGTCGTCCCAGACCGGACGGTGCCAAGCGGCCTGGTGCCGCACAGCGCCAACCACCGAGCCGGCGAAGGGGCGTCGCATACGCCGAACTGCACACCCACTCGCACTTCAGCTTCCTCGATGGCGCTTCGTCGCCGGAGGACCTGGCAAACGAGGCGGTCGCTCTGGAACTGGACGCGTTGGCGCTCACCGATCACAACGGCTTCTACGGCGTGGTGCGTTTTGCCGAGGTGGCACGCGAGCTGGGGTTGCCCACCGTGTTTGGCGCCGAGGTGTCGATCGGGGCGGCCGAACCCCGGGCAGGTGAGGGCACCAGCCACGATCCGGCCGCCCGCCACCTGGTGATTTTGGCTCGCGACCCGGAGGGGTACGCACGGCTGGGCACGCTGTTGTCGACCGCCCAGATGGCGGGACAGAAGGGGCGGCCACGGCTGAGCTTTGCCGAGGTCGCCGAGGCGGCCGGACGAGCCCGTGGGCATTGGGCGGCGCTCACCGGTTGTCGCAAGGGCACGGTGCCGGGGGCGTTGATGGCCGATGGGCCCCGGGCGGCCGCCCGTGAGCTGCGGGCGCTGACGGCGTCGTTCGGTGCCGACTCGGTCTTCGCCGAGCTGTGGGATCACGGCGACCCGCTGGACTCGGCCCGCAATGACGCACTGGTGCGCCTGGCGGCGGCGGCCGGGGTGCAGCCGCTGGCCACCAACAACGTGCACTACGCCACCCCGGCGGCCCGCCGCCTGGCAGCGGCGATGGCGGCGGTTCGGTCACGCTCCAGCCTGGACGCCAGCGATGGCCACCTGCCCGCCAACGGTGGTGCGCACCTGCGCTCGGGGGCCGAACAGCTGACGCGATTTGCCCGCTACCCGGGTGTGGTGGCCGCCGCCGGAGCGCTGGGCGCCGAGTGCGCCTTTGATCTGTCGTTGGTGGCCCCATCGCTGCCGCCGTATCCCTGTCCCGAGGGGCCCGCCGGCAAGCCGCTGAGCGAGATGGCGTTCCTGCGGCGTTTGACCGAGGAGGGCGCCACCGTCCGCTACGGCTCCCGCCGGGCCGAGACCGCTCCGGGTGCCTGGACCCAGATCGACCACGAACTGGGGGTGATCGAACAGCTCGGGTTTCCCGGCTACTTCCTGGTGGTGTGGGACATCGTGGAGTTTTGCCGTCGCAACGACATCTACTGTCAGGGGCGGGGGTCGGCGGCCAACTCGGCGGTGTGCTTCGCCCTCGGGGTCACCAAGGCCGACGCCGTGCGCCTGGGCCTGCTGTTCGAGCGCTTCCTGTCGCCTGAACGCGAGGGACCGCCCGATATCGACCTCGACATCGAGTCGGGGCGCAGAGAGGAGGTGATCCAGTACGTCTACGAGCGTCACGGCCGCAGCCACGCCGCCCAGGTGGCCAACGTGATCACCTACCGGGGTCGGTCGGCGATGCGTGACGCAGCGAAGGCGCTGGGCTACTCGGTGGGCCAACAGGACGCGTGGTCCAAGGAGTTGGGGCGCTGGGGCCCGCTGCCCAAGCCCGGCGAGGGCACCGCCGAGGGGTTGAGCGCGCCGGACGCGGTGATCGAGTTGGCCGGGCAGCTTCAGGGCGCGCCACGGCACCTGGGCATTCACTCGGGGGGCATGGTGATGTGCGACCGGCCGGTGGTGGAGGTGTGCCCAACCGAGTGGGGGCGGATGCAGAACCGCTCGGTGTTGCAGTGGGACAAGGACGACTGTGCGACGGCCGGATTGGTGAAGTTCGATCTGTTGGGCCTGGGCATGCTGACAGCGCTGCACGCGTCGGTGGACCACGTGGCCGCCGCCCGGGGCGAAACCATCGACCTGGCGACGATCCCGCAGGACGACGAGGTGTATGACATGTTGTGCCGTGGCGATTCGGTGGGTGTGTTCCAGGTGGAGTCGCGGGCACAGATGGCCACCCTGCCTCGGCTTCAGCCGCGCTGCTTCTCCGATCTGGTGGTTGAGGTGGCGCTGATCCGTCCCGGCCCCATTCAGGGCGGCTCGGTGCATCCGTACCTGCGTCGCCGCCGGGGCGAGGAGCCGGTGACGTACCTGCACCCGCTGTGCGAGCCGGCGCTTCGCAAAACCCTGGGTGTGCCGCTGTTTCAGGAGCAACTGATGCAGTTGGCCATCGACGTGGCCGGGTTCACCCCCACGGAGGCCGATCAACTACGCCAGGCGATGGCGGCCAAGCGGTCGGCCAAGGCGATGGCCCGGCTGGCCAGGCGCTTCGACGAGGGCACCGCCGCCAACGGGCTGGACGAGGCCACCCGGGAGGAGCTGTGGTCCAAGCTGGCCGCCTTCTCCAACTATGGCTTTCCCGAGAGCCACTCGGTGAGCTTCGCCTACATGGTGCACTCGCCGGCCTGGCTGAAATACCACGACCCGGCGGCATCCCTTGCGGGCTTGTTGGATGCCCAGCCGATGGGGCTCTGGTCGCCGCACTCGCCGGTGCACGCTGAGCGACGCCATGGGGTGCAGGTGGACGCCCCGGACGTGGCGACTTCGGCGGCCAAGAGCCGACTGTGGTGGCCCGAGGGGTCGAGTGGCCATGGGGTTGACCCGGTTGATGGCGCCGCGGCGCCGTGGCCCGATCGACGGCATCGCTGGAACCGGCACCGGCCCCAGCCGCGGGTTCGGCTGGGGCTCTCCGGCGTGCGGCACCTGGGTGACGACGCGGCTGCGGCGGTGGTGGCGGGTCGGCCGTACTCGTCGGTGGAGGATCTGGCCCGGCGTGCCGGTTTGACCCGCAACCAGCTGGAGGCGCTGGCCACCGCCGGGGCGCTGGGCTGCTTTGATGACGAACAGCGGGGTGGACGTCCGCTCAGCCGTCGTGCCGCGCTGTGGGCGGTTGGCGCGGCGGCACAAAGCACGCCCGACAGGCTGGCGGGCATCGTCACCGGTGCCGAGGCGCCGCGCCTGCCGGGCATGGCACAGTGGGAGGAGGCCCAGGCCGACCTGTGGGCCACCGGGGTCTCGGCCGATGGGCACCCCACCCGGTTTGTGCGCCATCGTCTCGATGCGTTGGGGGTGTGCACCACCGACGGGTTGTTCTCGCTGCCCGACGGGGCGAAGGTGAAGGTGGGCGGCATCGTCACCCACCGCCAGCGTCCCCAAACCGCCGGGGGCACCATCTTCTTCAACCTCGAGGACGAGACGGGCCTGGTCAACATCGTGTGCTCGCCGGGCTGTTGGGTGCGCTACCGCAACCTCGCGCGCGATGCGCCTGCGCTGATCGTGTCGGGTCGCCTGGAGCGCACCGTCGACGATGTCGTGGCGGTTGCCGCAGAACGTTTCGACCCGCTGCCGGTACCCACCGGCACCAACCCGGGCGGGCGTTACTCGGGCACTACCGGCGGGCGGGGTCGAGGTTCGGGCGGCGGCCGAACCGGCCTACGTTCCCGTGACTTTCAGTAAACGGGCGTGTACCGGCGAAGGCGCCGTGGTGGTAGCGTGAGGTGCCCAGTATCCTTCGTTGATTCGTCGTGGCCATTCCGGCGTCAGTCCCCCGACCATGCGAGGCCCCCCGTGCACACCGCCACCCACGGTCGACTCCCTGACGAACGCGTTCAGGTGAGGTCGTCCATCCCGTTCTTTCTGGTCCATTTGTCGCCGTTGGCGCTGTTCTTCACCGGCATCAGCCGCACCGCCGTGGTGCTGTTCATCGCCACCTACACGGTGCGGATGTTTTTTATTACGGCCGGTTACCACCGCTACTTTGCCCATCGCAGCTACAAGACCAGCCGGGTCTTCCAGTTCATCCTGGCCTTCGGCGGCACCATGGCCGTGCAGAAGGGCCCGCTGTGGTGGGCGGGTAACCACCGCCTCCACCACCGGTATTCCGACACCGAGGCGGACCTGCACTCGCCCATCAAGGGGTTTTGGTGGAGCCACATGGGTTGGATCCTGTCCGAGAAGTCTTCGCCGACACCCACCGAGGTGATCTCGGACTTCGCCAAGTACCCGGAGATCCGTTTCGTCAACGAGAAGGACTGGATCGGCCCGGTCACCCTTGCGGCGTTCTGTGCGCTCGTCGGTGGCTGGTCGGGCCTGGTGCTGGGCTTCTTCGTCTCCACCGTTGCCTTGTGGCACGCCACGTTCCTGGTCAACTCGTTGGCACACGTCATGGGCCGTCGCCGCTTCGTCACCAACGACACCAGCCGCAACTCGGCCATCATCGCAGCGCTCACCATGGGGGAGGGGTGGCACAACAACCACCACCACTACCCGGCATCGGCACGTCAGGGCTTCTATTGGTGGGAGTACGACGTGAGTTACTACGTGCTGAGAGCGTTGGCGGCCGTGCGGGTGGTCCACGCGGTGAAGGTGCCCAACGCCAAGGCGCTTGAGAACGCACGCCTGCGCGACGGCGCCTTCGATGTGGGCATGTTCAGGTCGCACCTGGAGCAGGCCGCCACCGCCGTGGTGGCATCCCGGGACAGCGCCGCGCACCTGATGACCGACGGCCGCGTCGCCATTGCCGATCGTGCCGGGGCGGCCCGTGAAGGTCTTGAGGCCATGATGGAGGGCACGCTGGTGCGCGCCGACGAGGTGGCCAAGCTGACCCGTCGCCCAGGCGTCGCCACTGCGGTCGAGTAGCGGGGCGTTCGGCGCCGGTGGGCGGTGAGGCGCACGGCATCGGCCACGAAAATCTCGACGATTTGGGTATGTGTACCCCTTAGGTTCGGTACTGTGCCAGTGCACACCATCGGACATGACGGGGATGAAACATGCCTATCCACTGCAACGAACTGACCACGTTCTCCGAAGCGGAGGCGACCGACCAGTTCGTCCACCAGAACAAGAAGTTGCTCAAGATCAACCTGGCGTACGGCCCCGTACATGCCCGCACGGGCTCGATGGTCGGGTACCAGGGTGATGCCCGCTTCGAGAACACGGGTTCGGGCGGCATGTCCAAGATGTTCAAGAAGGCCGTGACCGGCGAGGGCGTGGACGTGATGAAGATCACCGGTTCGGGCGAGGTGTTTATCGCTGACCAGGCCACCGACATCATCATCATGTACCTGGAGAACGACATGGTGTCGGTGAACGGCAAGAACGTGCTGGCCTTCTCGGACTCGATCGAGTGGGACATCCAACGGGTGGGTAGCGGCATGGCCGGAATGCAGGCAGGTGGTCTGTACAACGTGGTGCTGCGCGGCACCGGTTATGTGGCGGTCACCACCGATGGCCCGCCCGTCATGCTGGACGTGACCCAACAGGCCACGTTTGGGGATGCCCAGGCCGTGGTGCTGTGGAGCGCCGGGGTGCAGATGAACATCAAGACCGACACCGGCGGCATGAAGTCGATGCTGCGCGGTGGCACCGGAGAGACGTTCCAAATGGCATTCGGTGGGCAGGGCTTCGTCCTCATCCAGCCATCGGAGGGTGCCATGGGCGGTCCGGCAGCGGCCAGCGGCGGTGGGGGTGGCGGAGGCCTTCTCAGCCAACTGGGCGGCTAACGGCAGCGCCGTTCGGGCGTCCCGAGCCGCTTGCATGTGCCGGGGTCCGGCCGGGACCAAGGCGACCCGTCAGGATCTGGGTGGACACGCTCACCAACCAAACATCCAGGCTCGTGAGCCCGACCCGTTGCAGGAGGCCGCTCGCCTCGACGAAGGGCGTTGCCGCCAACGTGGTTGTGGCCAGCACCGCGACGCCCAGCGACAGCGCGGCCAGCCCCCGTCGACCCGAAGCGTGAAACGGACGCGTCGCCGCTGCGGCGGCGTAGACGAACAACACGTAGCCGGCGGCGGCCGCAAGCCCGTGGGCTGCATCGACCGTGTCGCTGCGGTCCAGCGGAAGTGCCGCCAGAAGCATCAGCACCGCCAGCCCTCCCACCACCATGCGCGAACGTTGTGTGCCCAGCAGCCGCTTCATGCCCAACTCCTTCCAATTCATCAGTTCACGG
>ERZ724510.438-NODE-438-length-23951-cov-16.446895_pt1 | contig 23951 bp, 26 predicted proteins | sample MGYA00376043_ERZ724510 | MGnify/ENA primary metagenome ERZ724510 (study PRJEB28724, sample SAMN07190888) | wastewater metagenome | isolation source: influent of sewage treatment plant in Hong Hong | place: USA: Christiansburg, Virginia | collected 2016-03-01 ... | reverse complement strand
TTGTTCAGCGCCATCAGCTTGGGGCTGGACAGCACCCGGGTGCGGCCAAAGTGTTCCAGCAGCTTGACCGCGCTGGCAATCGAGCCGCTCTGGTAAAACAGCAGCGACACCGGCGACTGGCCCAGCGCGCGCTCCAGCGGAAAATTGCCGCGCAAGGCGTCAGCAGACAATAGCCCGCTGGTGTTTTGCATAAACTCCAGCTGGCGGCCCTGCGCCAGCCGTGACCAGTCCACCCCGGTTTCAAATTCGCGGGTGAGCTCAACTTCCACGATGGTGGCTTCTATCAGCACCTGGCGGCGGGCGCTGGCGCTGACCTGGCGCAAAAAGCGGCTGACCAGCGCCTGCTGGCGCGCAGTGCCGCGCACGGCCAGCACACCGGTTTCGCTGTGCAGGGTTACCCGCACAATCTTGTCTTCACGGCTGGTGAAGCGCTGGCCGGGCTGGATGCGGGTATGGCTGGTGCGGTTTTGCTCACTGTCGCGCTCGGTCACCCCCGCTGGGGTGCCGGGGCCGGCGGGAGTGTGCTTGCGGCTGCGGGTTTGCTGTTCGGTCAGCGTGGTGGTGTCGCGGATTTCTTCTTCGCGCAGCACGGTAATCACCTGCAGGGTTTCGTCCTCGCGGCGCAGCAGGTCTTCCAGGTTTTTCACCAGCGTGGTCCAGAAGCGCTGCTGGCTGCGGCTGGTCAGCCGGGTGGTCGAGGCATTGCTGGTCCGCCCTTCCTGGCCAGCGGCCACGGCGGACAGCACGCCCATTTCGCTGTGGGTGTCGCGCTCGATCGCCACATAGTCCAGGGTGTAGGTGGCCATGTAAGGCAGGTCGGGCAGCACGCTGTAGCTGTCGCCCTGACGTAGCCAGCGGATGTCCACCTGCTGGGCAATCCGGTCGAGCAGCGCCGGCAGCGGCTGACGAATGGCATGCAGGCTGACCGTGCCGCTTATCGCCGGATGGATGTCCATATTCACCTTGGCGTCGCGGGCCAGATTGACCAGAATATCCTGCACTGGCGCGTGGCTGACATTCAGGCTGAACGCGGCCTGGGTGGACGGTACCGGCCTGGCTGGCGGCGCACTGGGTGGCAGAGGGGGTGGAATGTCGCTGCCTGGCAGCGAGGCTGGCAGGCTGAGGTGGCTGCCTGGGGTCAGCGGTGGCACCTGCTGACAGGCGCACAGCGCCAGCCACAGCAGCCACAACACCGGACGCATTGGCGCGAGCAGGAAACTTATCCGGGCATTCAACGCTCCATCTATGGCGTGGCGGCAGCGCAAGCGGGCGTGGACAGCAGGTCGTTGCATAAGACGACTCCGGGCCAGACTGGCTTTGCAGCCACTGATAAAGTTAAAATGCTCGGTCCGGCTGGCAGACGGCGTGGGTCAGTGGCCAACCACGTCAGCGGGGCTGGCGCAGGCATGGTCACCGGGCATCCGGCTTGATCCAGATGGGATGAACGACTGACAGCGTCATGGCAGTCTACGGATTTTCTAGCCAGTCAGCATTATTTCAATAGTATGTTGGGCAAATTTCCGCTACCGGTGTGCAAAAAAGCCGCACCGGCTGGCCGGGCTTGCGTATCCTGTCGGCTCGCACGATTTCTTAATTCTTATAGATTGAACATTGACGGTGGACTCCGACGCTTTCATCGAGCTGGAAAATGTCAGCTTTGCCTATGGCTCGCGCCGCATTCTGGACGGCATCAGCCTGCGCATTCCGCGTGGTCAGCTGGTGGCGATCATGGGCGGCAGCGGCAGCGGCAAAACCACCCTGCTGCGGCTGATTTCCGGCCAGGTCAAACCCGACAGTGGCCGGGTGTGGGTGGACGGCCAGGAAGTCAACCGGCTGGACACCGCCGGGCTGTACACGCTGCGGCGCAAACTGGGCATGCTGTTCCAGTTTGGCGCGCTGTTTACCGACCTGTCGGTGCTGGACAATGTGGCATTTCCGATTCGCGAACACACCCGGCTGCCCGATAGCATGGTGCGCGACCTGGTGCTGATGAAACTGCAGGCGGTGGGCCTGCGCGGCGCGGCGCAGCTGATGCCCGCCGAGCTGTCCGGCGGCATGGCGCGCCGGGTATCGCTGGCGCGGGCAATCGCGCTCGACCCGGCACTGATGCTGTACGACGAGCCCTTTACCGGGCTGGACCCGATTGCGCTGGGCACCATTGCCGCGCTGATCAAGCAACTGAACGACGCCCTGGGCACCACCGCCGTGATGGTCACCCACGATGTGCATGTGTCGCTCAGCGTGGTAGACCATGTGTATTTTGTGGCCGGTGGGCGGATTGTGGCCGGAGGCACACCCGACGAGGTGCGCCGCTCGGACGACCCGTTTGTGCGCCAGTTTGTGGATGGACAACCCGACGGGCCAGTGCAACTGCACTACCCGGCAGACGATTACGCCAGTCAGCTGGGTGTAGGAGGCGGACATGGCTGAACCGCAACGCAATGTATTTGAGGCCCTGGGCCACCGCCTGATTGAGGCGGTGTGGAAGCTGGGCTATGTCTGCCGTTTTCTGATGGACATCCTGCGCTATTCGGGCACCAGCCTGCGCCGCTTTCCGCTGGTGATCCGCGAGGTGTACTTTGCCGGCGTGCTGTCGATGATCATCATCGTGGTGTCTGGCCTGTTTGTTGGCATGGTGCTGGGCCTGCAGGGGTATTCCACCCTGGTGCGCTTTGGCTCAGCCGATGCGCTGGGCGCGCTGGTGGCATTGTCCTTGCTGCGTGAGCTGGGCCCGGTGCTGGCGGCGCTGCTGTTTGCCAGCCGCTCCGGCTCGGCCATCACCGCCGAAATTGGCCTGATGAAAGCCACCGAACAGCTCGACGCCATGGCAGTGATGGCGGTCAACCCGGTGGCCCGTGTGGTGGCCCCGCGCTTTTGGGCTGGGGTGCTGTCCATGCCGGTGCTGGCAGCCATCTTTAATGTGATGGGGATTTTTGGCGGCTACCTGGTGGGCGTGCAGCTGATTGGCCTGGACCACGGCACGTTCTGGTCGCAAATGCAGAATGCCGTGGACTGGCAAACCGACATCGTCAACGGCCTGATCAAAAGCCTGGTGTTTGGCGTGGCGGTGTCGCTGATTGCCGTATTTGAAGGGTTTGACGCCAAACCCACCGCCGAAGGGGTGTCGTCGGCCACCACCCGCACGGTGGTGACCTCGGCGCTGGTGATTCTGGCGCTGGATTTTGTGCTGACCGCCTTTATGTTTTAACTGCCGAATCTCGCTGAGACAATTTAATGAAACGCGCTACGATAGATTTATGGGTAGGAATTTTTGCCGCACTGGGCTGCGCCGCCGTGCTGTTTCTGGCCCTGCAAACCGCCAACCTGACCGCTGGCGGCAGCCGCAGCCACTACACCCTGTATGCTGAATTCGACAATATCGGCGGGCTGAAAGTCAAAGCCCCGGTAAAAATGGCCGGGGTGGTGGTGGGCCGGGTGACCGATATCCAGCTGGACGGCAAATCATTTCGCGCCCGCGCCACGCTGGCGGTAGACAGCCAGTACCAGTTCAGCCGTGACGTCTCGGCAGAAATTCTTACCTCGGGCCTGCTGGGCGAACAATACATCGGCCTGATGCAGGGCGGCGACCCAGACAATCTGGCCGCCGGCGACCAGATCAAGCTCACCTCGTCCGCGCTGGTACTGGAACAACTGATCGGTAAATTCATGCTGAACGCCGCTGAAAAACCGGCCAGCACGTCCGATAGCCAATAAGCCCCCCCCCGTGACACTGCATTCAAACTCTCTGGATTGTGATTGATATGAAAAACCTGATAAGCAAGTTACTGATCTGCTGTGCCTTTGTGTCGTTCTCGCTGCACGCCATGGCCGATACCCCGGACGAACTGGTGCGCGACACCTCGCGCCAGGTGCTGGACGTGCTCAAGCGCGACAATGGCAAAAACACCCGCGCCATCCGGGGCGAAGTAGAAACCCTGGTGCTGCCCAAGTTCGACTTTACCCGCATGACCGCGCTGGCCGTGGGCCGGGGCTGGCGTGACGCCACGCCGGAACAGCAAAAACAGCTGACCGAGCAGTTCCGCACCCTGCTGGTGCGCACTTATTCGTCCACCATGACCCGCTTCAAGAACGCGCAGATCACCGTGCAGCCCAGCAACACCGCTGCCGACGCCCGTGAAGCCACCGTGCGTGCCGACGTGGAGCTGCCGGCCAATTCCGGCGAAAAACGCAGCGCCCAGGTAGACTACACCCTGATCAAAACCGCCAGCGGCTGGCGCGTGTACAACGTCAGCATTGAAGGTGCCAGCCTGGTGACCATCTACCGCAACAACTTCAACGACATCCTGCGCCAGGGCGGCCCCGATGCGCTGATTCAGTCGTTGAAAGACAAAAATGACGCAATGGGCGGCAGCAAACATGCCAGCAACTGAGCCCGGCGTGCTGGCCCTGTCTGGCCCGGTGACCTTTGACCACACCGCCGATCTGGCTGCCCGCTTGCGTGGCCAGGCCGGCCAGGCACAGGCGCTGGACTGGTCTGGCGTCACCCAGGTGGATTCGTCTGCCGTGGCACTCATGCTGGAGCTGGCCCGCGCCGCAGGCCACCGCCACCAACAGCGCCAGCTGCCCGCCAGCCTGCTCAGCCTGATAGCCTTATATGGAGTGAACGACCTTGTTTGCGCACCCTGAATCCCGTGGCCGTCACCGCCTGCTGCTGGCCACGCTGACTGTTTTTCTGCTGGCCGGCTGCGCCGCCGCCACCCCGCAAAACCGTTTTGACCCGTATGAGCCGGTCAACCGCCGGGTACACGCCTTTAACGACGCCGCCGACCGCACCATCATCCAGCCGGTGGCACGCGGCTACCGTGCCGTGATGCCCGAACTGGCGCGCACCGCCGTCAGCAATGTGTTCAACAACTTTGACGATGCCGTCAGCGCGCTGAACCACCTGCTGCAGGCCAATCCAGCCCGGGCCAGCTCCGATGTCATGCGCGTGGCGCTGAACAGCACTTTTGGTCTGGGTGGGCTGATTGACATTGCCACCCCCGCCGGCCTGCCATCGTACAAAACCGGCTTTGGCGAAACCCTGGGCCGCTGGGGCTACCAGAACAGCGCCTACGTGGTGCTGCCGCTGTTTGGCCCGTCCACCGTGCGCGATACCGTGGGCAAGGTGGCCGATTCGGCAAGCAACCCGCAAAGCTACCTGCTGGGCCAGCCTGCCGACCGCAACAGCGCCTCTGGCCTGAACCTGGTTAACCGCCGCGCCAATGTGCTGTCACTGACCGAAGCCGCCGACGAAGCCGCGCTGGACAGTTATTCGTTTACCCGCGATGGCTATCTGCAATACCGCAACAGCCGGATTGGCAACCAGGCCGCGCTGGCTCCGCTGGACGATAGCTCGATTGATTCGCTGGTGCCGCCAGACCGCACCAGCAAATAAACCAGCCTCCAGGTGCTCAGCGGGCCATGGTGCCCGCTGACGCCCCTCCCCCTCTCAAGAGATCTCCCCTGCATGAGCGCCTCTCCGGCCTTGCCCACCCGCGCCGCCTGGCGCAACCGCCTGTACCAGATCATCTTTGAAGCCGACACCCCGGCAGGCAAGGCGTTTGATATCACGCTGATTGTGGCCATCCTGCTCAGCGTGGCACTGGTCATGCTCGACAGCGTGCAACACATCCACACCCAATATCACCGCGAACTGTGGGCCGCCGAGTGGGTGATGACCATTTTGTTCAGCGCCGAATACCTGGCCCGCCTGCTCAGCGCCCCACGCCCGTGGGCCTATGCACGCAGCGTGTTTGGCCTGATCGACCTGCTGTCGATCCTGCCCAGCCTGCTGATGCTGCTGTTTCCGGAGCTGGCCTATCTGCTCACCATCCGCGCCCTGCGGCTGGTGCGGATTTTCCGGATTTTCAAGCTGGGGCGGTATATTGCCGAAACCCAGATCATCCTCACCGCCTTGCGGCAAAGCCGGCAAAAAATCACCGTCTTTCTCACCGCCGTGTGCGTGCTGGTGGTGGTGATGGGCAGCACGCTGTATATGGTGGAAGGCCCGGAAAATGGCTTCACCAGCATCCCCAAATCCATGTACTGGGCGATTGTCACCATCACCACGGTAGGCTACGGCGACATTGCCCCGAAAACCCCACTGGGCCAGTTGGTGGCCTCGCTGGCGATGATTTCCGGCTACGCCATCATCGCCGTACCCACCGGCATTGTCAGCTCGGAGCTGATTCGCAGCGAACGCGCCAACGTCACCTCGCGGCTGGTGGTATGCCCGCACTGCATGCTGGAAGGCCATCAGCCCGATGCGCAGTACTGCCGTGGGTGTGGTCATCGGTTGGGGGTGGGGGATGTGGAGGCGGGGGAGAGATCGGAGAAGGCGGGGGAAAATCTCCATCCCCGCGCAGACGGAAATCCAGCAGCTTGATTTTGCTGGGTTTTGATTTTGCAAACACTCCCCGCAGCGCATCCTTAGGCGAGCGATAGAACAGCGGTCAACGGGCCTCTCGGCTATGCCACAGCCGCAGCACGTAAATGCTCGCCCCCTGAACCTCATAGCGAATTTCGTACTCCCCAGCCAGGATTCGCCGCACCTCGCGCGGCTCAAACTGGCAAAGTTGTTCGCCGATGCGCGGGTTGCCTAGCAAAAGGGTTGGGGCCCTGGTCAGCGCCTGCACCGTCCGTGCGGCGGCGGGTTGATTCACGGGAGCCAGAAAATCATACAGGCGCGCCAAATCGGACAGCGCTTTGCTGGTCCACTTCAGTTCCATCAACGGGGTACCGGCAGCGGCTGGTCGGTGTCCAGGCTGTCCGCCCAGGCTTGCACGGCATGGTGGTCAATGACGCAACCGGCGTCTACGTCAGCCAGTGCTTCCTGGGTGAGCCGGTCGCGCGCCTCCTCCTGGGCGATCCAGGCGGACAGCGCCTGCTTCATGATCCAGCCGCGTGAGCGTTCAAGCCGCAAAGCCATTTGATCCACCTTGTCAGCCAGCGGAAGCGGTACGTGTGCGGTCAGCACTCTGGTTGCTGCTTGCGTCATCTTGCATGTCCTTTGTCGGGGAGCCCGGATTGAGCGCGGGGTATCACGCGATTCACACGGCAAGAAATGGCCGTTTCGGGATGCGGTTGGATAGTCATACAATCATAGTGATTCACCATGAATCAATCAAACACAGTGCCTGCTTGAGCGAGTCCGTCTACCCCCGCCGCGCCAACCACCCCTGCGCGCTCACCCCCACAATCCCCAGCAGCACCAGCAGCGCGCCAGCGATAAAGTTAGGCTCCAGTTGCTCGCCCAGCCACCATGCCCCCAGCGCCACGCCAATCAGTGGGGTGAGGAAGGAAAACACCCCCAGCCGTGACGCCAGGTAATGGCGCAGCAGCCAGAACCACAGCAAAAAGCTGGCAAACGACACCAGCACCGACTGAAACAGCAGGTTGGCCAGCAGCAGTGGGGTGGGTGTCACCGTGGTCAGCCCCATGGTCCAGGCGGTGAGCGGCAGCAGCAGTGCCGCCGCCAGCAGTTGGTAGAGCAGGGTTTGCGCGGGTGCGGTGCTGGCCAGCCGGGTGAGGCGAATCACCACGGTGGTCAGCCCCCAGCACAGCCCGGCCAGCAGCGCCAGCGCGTCGCCCCACCAGGCCGCCGGCAAGGTGTTGCCACCCGAAAACGCCAGCGCCACGCCGGCAAACGCCAGGCCAATGCCCAGCCATTGCGCACGGCTCAGGCGTTCTGCTGGCAGGCGCAGATGCAGGCCCAGCGCGGCAAACAGCGGCGCGGTGTAGAGCAGCACCACGGTGTGGGCGGCGCTGGTGTGGCGTAGCGCCTCGGCCACCAGCAGGTATTCCAGCGCAAACAACACACCGGCCAGCGCGCCGGCGCGCCAGGCCTCCCAGGTGATGCGCTCACCGCGTGCGCGCATCCACAGCGCCACCAACCCGGCGGCAATCGCCGAGCGCAGGCCGATTTGCAGCATCGGTGCCATGGCGCTGGCGGTGGCTTTCAGCGCCACCTGCTGCACGCCCCACACCAGGCAGAGCGTGAGCATGCAGCCCAGTGCCCGCCCGTCCAGCGGCAATCGTTGTGTCATGGGGTGTCTTTCTTGCCTGATCATTGAGCAGTGGATTATCCAGCTGGCGGGTTGGCTTGATATAGTGAAAACCCGCCAATTTTTTCTGTCAGGTCGCCAGTATGGCCACATTGCTCACAGTGAAGCTCGATGGCGACATGCCCGAGCCCTTGGTGTTCCGCTGCGCCAACCAGCTGCCGGCGCATGCGGTGTGGCCGCTACACACGCACGGCGCGGGTGAGTTTGTGTATTCGTTTTCCGGGGTGATGGAAATCCACGCTGGCGGCACCCGGCTGCTGGCCCCGCCGCAATACGGTGTATGGCTGCCGCCTGATGTGGCGCATATCGGGCTGAACCGCACCTCGGCCAGCCACGCCTCGCTGTATGTGGCACGCCCGCTGTGTGCGGCATTGCCCACGCACGCGTGTGCGCTGGCGTTAAGCCCGCTGATCCTCAGCCTGCTGGAGCATCTGCGCAGCCATGCCGCGCACCGCGATGCCGCCGCCTGGCAACGCTTGCTTCAGGTGCTGCTGGATGAGCTGTGCCATGCCCCGTGTGCAGGCAGCTACCTGCCCAGCTCCAGCGACCCGGCATTGGCGCGGCTGCTGGCCTGGCTGGAAGCCCACCCGGACGAGCCGCGCACGCTGGCGGCGCTGGCGCGCCAGGTGAATAGCAGCGAGCGCACGCTGATGCGCCGGGCACAACGCGACCTGGGCATGCCGCTGAGCGAGTGGCGGCAACGGCTGTGCACGCTCCAGGCCATGCCGCTGCTGGCTGCCGGGCACACGGTGGAATCAGTGGCGCTGGCGCTGGGCTACGCCAGCGCGTCGGCGTTTATTGCGATGTTTCGCCAGCGGATGGGGCTGACGCCAGCGGAGTTTGCCGCCAGCTCACGCCGTGGGACATGAGGCATGCGTCATGCCTCGCCCGTATGGCGACGCCAGTGCCATCACGCCAAAACAGGCACACCAGCACCCGCCCGCCTCCCTGATTTTCCGGTAAACTTAGCCCTTTTGCCGCCGCGTCAATGTCCATTGCCCTTGATATCCATGCCGTCAGCAAACGCTTTGGCGCGCTGACAGCGCTCGACGATGTCTCGCTGGCCGTCCAGGCTGGCGAATTCTTTGCCCTGCTCGGCCCCAACGGGGCAGGGAAAACCACGCTGATTTCCTGCATGGCCGGGCTGACCCGGCCCGACAGCGGCCATGTGCGCATCATGGGCCACGATGTGCAGCACGACTACCGCGCCGCGCGCCGTGCGCTGGGGGTGGTGCCGCAGGAGCTGGTGTTCGACCCCTTCTTTACCGTGCGCGAGTCGCTGGTGTTTCAGTCCGGCTATTTTGGCCTGAAGCGCAACGACGACTGGATTGACGAAATCCTGGCCAAGCTGGGGCTGAGCGGCAAGGCCAACGCCAATATGCGCACCCTGTCTGGCGGGATGAAACGGCGGGTGATGGTGGCGCAGGCGCTGGTGCACCGTCCGCCGGTGATTGTGCTGGACGAACCCACCGCCGGGGTAGACGTGGAGCTGCGCCAGAGCCTGTGGGTGTTTATCCAGGAACTCAACCGCGCCGGCCACACCATTGTGCTGACCACCCATTATCTGGAAGAAGCCGAAACCCTGTGCAACCGCATTGCCATGCTCAAGGCCGGGCGGGTGATTGCGCTGGAAGACAAAGACACCCTGCTGGGCCGGGGCGGCAGCAGCCGTGACATCATGCTGCGCCTGAGCCCGGCGGGCCTGCCGCCGGCGCTGGCCCCGCTGCAACTGCGCGCCGAGGGCAGCCGGGTGTGGCTGCGCCTGCCCGACATTAACCAGCTGGGTGAGGTGCTGGGGCAGATTCACGCCGCCGGCAGCACGGTGCGCGACTTTGAAGTGGTGGAAATTGATTTGGAACATGTCTTTGTCGAGCACATGCACCGAGGGGAGCCAACGCGATGAATGGCTTTTTTACCCTGTTTTACAAAGAAATCCTGCGCTTCTGGCGGGTGGCGTTCCAGACCGTGGCCGCGCCGGTGCTGACGGCCATGCTGTACCTGATGATTTTTTCCCACGCGCTGGCCCGCCATGTGGATGTGTTTCCTGGCGTGGGCTATACCGCGTTTTTGATTCCCGGCCTGGTGATGATGTCGATGCTGCAAAACGCCTTTGCCAACAGCTCATCCAGCCTGATCCAGTCGAAAATCACCGGTAATATCGTGTTTTTGCTGCTGCCGCCCTTGTCGCATCTGGAATTTTTTGCCGCGTACGTGCTGGCGGCGATTGTGCGCGGGCTGGTGGTGGGGGCTGGGGTGTTTATGGTCACCTTGTGGTTTGATGTGCCGCCGCTGGTGCATCCACTGTGGGCGCTGGTCTTTGCTGGCCTGGGCTGCGGCGTGCTGGCCACGCTGGGGCTGATTGCCGGCATCTGGGCGGATAAATTTGACCAACTGGCCGCGTTCCAGAACTTTTTGATCATGCCGCTGACTTTCCTGTCCGGGGTGTTTTATTCGATTCATACCCTGCCGCCGTTCTGGCTGGCGCTGTCGCACGCCAACCCGGTGTTTTATATGATTGACGGTTTCCGTTACGGCTTTTTTGGCCAGTCCGACGCGCCGCCGCTGCTAAGCCTGGCGGTGGTCGGTGCCTGCCTGGCGCTGCTGTCAGCCATTGCCCTGCGGCTGTTGCACACCGGTTACAAACTCAGACATTGAAAGTTTTTGATTATGTTGACTCCTGAACACGTAAAACAATTTTTGACCGCCGAGCTGCATTGCACCCACCTGGACGTGGAAGGCGATGGCCAGCACTTTTTTGCCGTGATTGTGTCGCCAGACTTTGCCGGCAAGCGGCTGATCGAACGCCACCGCATGGTGATGGCCGTGGTCAAGGCCAAGCTGGACAGCAATGAGCTGCACGCGCTGTCGATCACTCAGGCGCTGACGCCGGAAGAATGGGCACAAAAAGCCTGAGTGGACCAGACGGGCGCAGGCCCGACCCGCCCCGTTTTGCCACGCTGCCCGTGCTTGCCCGGCAAGCCACACTTATCTTCACAAGGCTGAATTGAGTCATGGAAAAACTGAAAATTGTCGGTAACGGCCCGCTGAATGGCGACATTATTGTGTCGGGGGCCAAAAACGCAGCGCTGCCCATCCTGTGCGCCAGCCTGCTGACCGCCGACACCCTGCGGCTGACCAATGTGCCGCAACTGCGCGACGTGCTGACCACGCAAAAGCTGTTGCAGGGCATGGGCGCGCGGGTGATGACCGACAATGTCCACGAATACGAACTCACCGCCAGCGACATCCACACCCTGGAAGCGCCGTATGACCTGGTGAAAACCATGCGTGCGTCGATTCTGGTGCTCGGCCCCACGCTGGCACGCTTTGGTGAGGCCAGCGTGTCGCTGCCCGGTGGCTGCGCGATTGGCAGCCGACCGGTGGACCAGCACATCAAGGGCCTGGCGGCGATGGGCGCAGAAATCACCATCGAACACGGCTACGTCAAGGCACGCGGCAAGCTCAAGGGCGCACGGGTGGTGATGGACATGGTGACCGTCACCGGCACAGAAAACCTGCTGATGGCCGCCACCCTGGCCGAAGGCACCACCATTCTGGAAAACGCCGCGCGCGAGCCAGAAGTGACCGACCTGGCCGAATGTCTGGTCAAGATGGGGGCCAGGATCAGCGGCATTGGCAGCGACCGGCTGGTGATTGAAGGCGTCGAGCGCCTGCACGGTGCCGAACACGCCATCATGCCCGACCGCATCGAAGCCGGCACTTTTCTGGTGGCCGCCGCCGTCACCCAGGGCCATGTGGTGCTGCGCCGCGCCAGCGCGCAGGGCATGGAAGCGGTGCTGGACAAGCTGGTGGAAGCCGGCTGCGTGGTGGAGGCCGGCGACGACTGGATTTCGCTGGACATGAAGCAGCGTCCCAAAGCAGTGAATATCCGCACCCTGCCCTATCCGGCGTTTCCCACCGACATGCAGGCGCAGTTCATGACGCTGAATGCACTGGCCGATGGCGTTAGCCGGGTGACGGAAACCATCTTTGAAAACCGTTTTATGCATGTGCCCGAGCTCAACCGCATGGGTGCGCGCATCGACACCGAAGGCAATACCGCGATGATTACCGGTGTGCCGCGCCTGTCTGGTGCCACGGTGATGGCCACCGACCTGCGCGCCTCGGCCAGCCTGGTGATTGCCGGCCTGGTGGCGGATGGCGTCACCCTGGTTGACCGGATTTACCATCTGGATCGCGGCTACGAGCATATTGAACAAAAGCTGGCCGGGGTGGGGGCCAATATCGAGCGGATCAGCTGACGCCTGACTGCGCGTATGCGCGTTGCACGTGATCACGCCCCAGCGGATGGAAGTCCGCTGGGGCGTGTGCCTGTCTGGCCGGGCGTCAGGGGCGCAACCCGGCCAGCAGGCTGTGGTGAGCGACGCTTACTCGCCAATGGCTTCCAGGGCGATATCAATGCGCACTTCGTCACCCACATACGGCGCGTACTTGCCGGCACCAAAATCCGAGCGCTTGACCACGGTGAAGGCATTGGCACCAATCGCCGGCTTTTTCAGCATCGGGTGCGGCATCGACTGGAACGAGGTCACCGTCAGGGTCACCGGCTTGGTCACGCCTTTCAGGGTCAGGTTGCCTTCAATCTTGGCCGGCTTGTCGCCCTTGAAAATCACCTTGGTCGATTTGAACGTAGCAGTCGGGTACTTGGCGGTATCGAGGAAGTCTTCGCCCTGGATGTGTTCGTTAAAGGTGGCGTAGCCGGTGTTCACCGATTTGGCGTCGATCACGATATCCACCGAACCGGTTTTGGCCGCAGCATCGAACACAATCTTGCCGCTGGTGCTGTCAAAGCGCGACAGCTGGGTGGAATAGCCAAAGTGGCTGTAGGAAAAACGCGGGAAGGTGTGGGTGGTGTCCACGGTGTAGGTGGCCGGGGCAGCCAGCGCCGGGGTGGCAGCGGCAAGGGCAAACAGCAGGGCGGCGAGTTGCTTTTTCATGGTCAGTCTCCAGTCAGGGGGAAGAGGTCGGGGGAAATCCGTCGGTCAAAAAAATCAGTGGGTGACGCGGTGCGCCGCATGGCGGACATCACACGCTTATTTGCTGCTGGCGTGCAGGCGTACACGCACCTGAACGTCGTTGGCGACAATATCGAACTTGGCCCACGCGCCTTCGCCGATGCTGAAGTCGCCACGGCGCAGGGTGAACATGCCGTCAAACACGCCGGTATTGCCCTGGGCGGTGAAGGTAGCGGGAACCAGCACGTCGCGGGTCTGGCCCTTGATGCTCAGCTGGCCAGCCACTTCATAGCGGTTGCCGCCCAGCGGCTTGACTGCGGTGGACACAAAGCGGGCGGTCGGGAAGGCCTTGCTGTTGAACCAGGCCTTGCCGGCAACCTCTTGGTTGGCGTCGCTGGAACCCGCGTCCACGCTGGCCAGCTCGACATCAAACACCGCCTTGGCACTGGCCGGTTTGGCCGGGTCGAAACTCAGCTGGCTGATGAATTTCTTGAACTTGCCGTCCATCTTCACCCCCATTTGCTGGTAGGAAAACTGGATGGCGCTTTGCGCCGGGTTCACCTGGCTGTATTCGGCGGCCTGGGCATAGGCGGTACTGAGCAAGGCGGCCAGCAGGGTCAGGGTTTTCATCAGTATGTCTCCAGAAAAGTCACAATTCAGGCTTGATCGCGGGATGACTTGGGCAGCATCCGGCGCAAAATATCGTCTTGATCAATAAAGTGGTGCTTGAGCGCCGCGCCAACATGGCCGGCCAGCGTCAGCATCAGCAGCAGGTTGAGCGCTTCGTGCAGCTCGGCCAGCCATTCGCCCAGATCCGGGTTTTTGCCCAGCAAATCCGGAATCGGCAACACGCCAAAGTAAACGGTTTGAAACCCCTTGGCCGAACTCATCAGCCAGCCGCTCAGCGGAATGGCCAGCATCAGGCCATACAGCGCCAGATGGCCCAGATGCGCGGCGTACTGCATGGCCTTGGGCATGCTGGCCGGCAGTGCGGGCGGGCGGTGAGTGGCGCGCCAGAACAGGCGCAGCGCCAGCAGCAAAAAGGCGGTCACCCCGGCCCATTTGTGCCAGGCGTATAACTGGAGTTTTGCTGGCGACAGCGGCAAGTCGCTCATATACAGCCCCAGGCCCAGCAGGCCCAGCAACAGGGCAGCCATCAGCCAGTGCAAGGTTTTGGCAATCGGGGTGTAAGCAGTGTTCATGGTCATTCCTCCGGGTAGGGGGTGCCGGCGGGCCGGGTGGGCAACCGGATGGGTTGTGGTTGTCGGGCCGTCGGCAAGGGAGTGGATTCAGGCGCTGACGCTGCGGTGAGGCCAGAAAGCATAGGCGTCCATGGCAATCACGTAATCGTCCACGCCAACATGAAAGCGACGGGCTTCGGCAGCTGGGCCGGCGGCACCCAGCGCCACATAAAACGGCAGCAGATGTTCCTCGCTGGGGTGGGCCTGTGCACCGCCGGGGGCCTGGGCACGGTAATCCAGCAGGGCGTCAAGGTCGGCAGCGGCAACGCGTTCGGCCAGCCATTGGGTAAACTCCCGTACATACGCTGGCACGCCGCCGCCCTGGGCATAGGCGCGCTGGAAGTCGCGCAGGTTGTGGGTCAGGTTGCCCGAGCCGATCACCAGAAAACCGCGTTGTGCCAGCCCGGCCAGCGCCTGCCCCAGCCGCAGCGCCTGCGCCGGGCCGCCCTGGCTTTGCAGCGACAGCGGAATCACCGGCACGTCGGCGTCCGGATACATCAGCCGCAGCGGAATCCAGCCGCCATGGTCCAGCCCGCGCTGTTCGTCGCAGGCCACCGGCAGGCCAGCGGCGGCAATCGCCTCAATCACTTCATTGGCCGCCTCACGGCAGCCACTGGCCGGGTAGGTCAGCCGGTACAGCGCTTCGGGAAACCCCCAGAAGTCGTGAATGGTGTCGAGCTTGCCCGCCACCCCAACAGTGGGCATGGCCGTATCCCAGTGGGCGCTGACCATCACGATGGCACGCGGGCGAGGCAGGGCTGCGGCCTGTTCGCGCAGGGCCGCCCCGGCTGCGCCCGGTGTCAGCGCAAAGGTGGGGGCACCATGAGGAACAAACAGGCTGGGCAGGGGGGCAGTCATGGCGGTCTCGTTTCGTGCTGCGTGAGGGAATGACGGTACTGTAGGCTGTTTTTTGGCAGCAAAATAGCCGACAATCCAGAAATCACTATTGCTGAAAGTGCAACAATGGACCGTCTGGCCGCCATGCATCTGTTTGTCCGGGTTGCCGAACTGGGCAGTTTCAGCGCCGTTGCCCAGCAAATGGGCGTGGCGCGCTCAGTGGTGACCCGGCAAATTGCCGCGCTGGAAAGCCATCTGGCCTGCAAGCTGATGGCGCGCAGCACGCGCAGCCTGACGCTGACCTCGGCAGGCGCTGCCTATCTGGAAAAATGCCGGGTGATCCTGAACCTGGTAGAAGCTGCCGAAACCGATATCGCCAGCGAACAGCACACCCCGCGCGGGGCGATTCGCATCGGCCTGCCCTTCAGCTTTGGCCTGAAACGGCTGGCCCCGCTGCTGCTGGCGTTTGCCCGACAGTATCCGGAAGTGACGCTGGACATGGACTACAGCGACCGGCGGATGAATTTGATTGAGGAAGGGATTGATCTGTCGATCCGGGTCACCCGCCAGCTGGCGGCGGGGGATGTGGTGCGCAAACTGGGCGCGTGCCGCATGCAAATGGTGGCCTCGCCAGACTACCTGGCCCGCCATGGCCGCCCACTGCATCCGCAGGAGCTGGCCCACCATGCGTTTCTTGGTTATACCCTATCCAACAGCACTGTGGCATTTGAAGTGAATGGCCAGCCGCTGCAGGTGACCGTGCGCAGCCGGCTGACCGCCAACAACGGCGCGGTGCTGACCGAAGCCGCTGCACAGGGCATGGGCATTACCTGTCAGCCAGAGTTTATTATCGACGACTTTCTCCAGACCGGACGGGTGGAAGAAATCCTGGCCGATTACCCGATGCCGGCACTGGGCATTTACGCCATGCTGCCAGGCAACAAGCAGATTCCGCATCGGGTGCGGGTCTTGGTGGGGTTTCTGGCCGAGCGGCTGGCCGGGCCGAGCGCCGCTCCCTGATACCGGCTAAGGGCTGGCATCAGGGAGCGTCATTCCGGAGGGGCGGCACCCCCACCAAGCACCATGATTCTGCCTCCTGCCACGCGGCCCAGCGGCCTTACGCCGTCGGCACGGCCATGCCACGCGCCACCGCCGGGCGGGCAGCCAGGGTGGCCATCCAGCGCGCCACCTGCGGAAAATCGGCCAGGTCGATCTCCTGCCATTCGTGCCGGCATGCCCAGGGGTACAGTGCCATATCGGCAATTGAATACCCATCCGCCACATAGTCGCGGCCTGTCAGCTGGGCGTCGAGCACGCCATACAGCCGACGCGTCTCGCTGCGGTAGCGTTCCATGGCGTAAGGCACGGGCTCCGGGGCAAAGCGCAAAAAGTGGTGCGCCTGGCCCAGCATCGGGCCAAAACCGCCCATCTGAAACATCAGCCACTGCAAGACCGCGTAGCGGGCTGCGCCGCTGGCCGGCAAGAAACGCTGATGTTTTTCTGCCAGATACTGCATGATCGCGGCGGATTCAAACACGCTGATCGGCCCGCCGTCCGGGCCCTCGCTGTCAACCAGCGCCGGAATCTTGCCATTGGGGTTGATCGCCCGAAACGCTGGGCTGTGTTGGTCGCCGGTGAGAATATTGATGGGCTCGACCTGATAATTCAGGCCCAGTTCTTCCAGCAGGATGGACACTTTGCGTCCGTTGGGGGTGCCCCAGGTGTACAGGGTGAGCATGGGCAAAACCTTGATGGCAAACGGGGGCAGCCTGCGCTGCCCCCGGTGGGGTGAGAAAAACGGCGTTACGGTTTGGCTGCTGCCGGGGCAGCGTCGTTGCCGGCAAAGTCGCCGGCATTAAACGCCGGGGCCGGTTCGTCTGCCGGCGCGGCAGGGGCCTCGCCGTCCAGGCTGGCGGGCGGCAGTGCGTCCTGATTGGCGTCCGGGTTGATTTGCAGTTCCTGGGTCAGTTCTGCGCCGGTGGTGTCCACCGCCTGGTCCAGCCCCATGGTGACAATACCGGGGAAGGCAATCAGCACCCCCACCATGGTCATCTGGATCAGCACAAACGGCACCGCACCCCAGTAGATCTGGCTGGATTTCACCCGTTCGATCAGCTTGCCGGTCACCTTGTCGGTGTAGTCCTTGGTGGCGGCCACGCTGCGCAGGTAAAACAGCGCAAAACCAAACGGCGGATGCATGAACGAGGTTTGCATATTCACCGCCAGCAAGACGCCAAACCACACCAGGTCAATCCCCAGCTTGTCGGCCACCGGTGCCAGCAGCGGCACCACAATAAAGGCCAGCTCGAAGAAATCGAGGAAGAAGGCCAGGCCAAACACCAGCAGGTTGACCACAATCAAAAAGCCAATCTGGCCGCCGGGCAGGTCATGCAGCAGATGTTCTACCCACACATGGCCGTCCACACCATAGAAGGTCAGGCTGAATACCCGCGCGCCCACCAGGATGAACAGCACAAAGGTGGTCAGCTTGGCGGTGCTGTACATCGCCTGCTTGAGCAGCGCCATATCCAGCCGCTTGCGCGACAAGGCCATGATGATGGCACCGGTAGCGCCCATTGCGCCGCCTTCGGTGGGGGTGGCAATACCAACAAAGATGGTACCCAGCACCAGAAAAATCAGCCCCAGCGGCGGAATCAGCACAAAGGTGGTTTTTTCGGCAATCTGCGACAACAGGCCCAGCTTGAACTGGCGGTTGGCCAGCGCCAGCACAAAGGCCACGCCAATGCCCACCATGATGGACACCACAATGGTTTCATCCAGCGGGTGGTTGTCCGGATACTGCTTGGCAAACAGCACGCCCGTGACCACGGCAATCAGGGTGAGCACGCCCAGCGAGCGGTTGCCCGAGGCACCGTTGGGTTCGCGCAGCGAACGCGCTTCCGGCGGCAAGGCCGGGGCCATGTCCGGGCGCAGCACGGTGCAGGCAAACACATACAGCGCGTACATGGCCGTCAGGATAAAGCCCGGAATAAACGCACCCTTGTACAGGTCGCCCACCGAACGGCCCAGTTGGTCGGCCATCACAATCAGCACCAGCGAGGGCGGAATGATCTGTGCCAGGGTGCCCGAGGCGGCAATCACCCCCGAGGCCAGCCGGCGGTCGTAGCCATAGCGCAGCATGATGGGCATGGAAATCAGCCCCATGGAAATCACGCTGGCGGCCACCACACCGGTGGTCGCGGCCAGCATGGCCCCCACCAGAATCACCGCGTAGGCAATGCCGCCGCGAATCGGCCCGAAAATCTGCCCGACGGTGTCCAGCAAGTCTTCGGCCATGCCGCTGCGCTCCAGCACCAGGCCCATAAAGGTAAAGAACGGAATCGCCAGCAGGGTGTCATTGTTCATCACCCCCCAGATACGGTCGGGCATGGCGTTGAACAGCGACGGCTGCAGCAGGCCCAGGTCGATGCCAAGCAGGCCAAACACAATACCATTGGCCGACAGGGCAAACGCCACCGGGTAGCCCAGCAGCAAGAACAGCACCATCGAGGCAAACATCACCGGTGCCAGGTTGCTGGACAAAAAATGCCGGGCGGCGCTGTCGTGGCCGAGCAGGTCGCTGACCGACACGCCCATGATGGCCGAGCCGACCAGAGTCAGAATCAGCGCCGACAGCACGGCAAATACCCAGGGCATGAACCGCAGCGCGCTGGCTGGGGCCACCGGGGCAGCAGAGACATTAGCCATGGTGCGCTCCTTGCAGTTTGGCCGCCGCTTCAGCTTCTTCGCGGCGACGCAGTTCTTCGATCAGTGCCTGTTCGGCGCTCAGTTCGTCGCCCTTGTGCGCCGGGTCGGGGCTGGCACCGCACAAAAAGCCGATTTGCTTGATCGCCTGCGACAAGCCTTGCAGCCACAGCAGGGCAAAGCCCAGCGGCAGCAGCATTTTGGCCGGCCACAGGATCAGCCCGCCAGGGTTGGCCGACATTTCGTGGTTGTTCAGCGCGGTGAGGAAATACGGCGTGCCCAGCCACAGCACCAGGCCGACCACCGGAAACAAAAACACCAGGGTGCCCAGCAGTTCCATCCAGGCGCGGGTGCGCGGGTCGTAGCGGGCAGACAGCAGGTCAATGCGGATGTGTTCGTTGTGCAGCAGCGCATGGCCGGCGCACAGCAGAAACACGGCGGAGAACATATACCATTGCGCTTCCAGCAGCGCATTGGAACTGAAATCAAACAATTTGCGGATCACGGCATTGCCGGCGCTGAGCAGGGTCATGACCAGAATCAGCCACATGCTCCAGCGGCCAATTCTGTCGTTGAGCGCGTCAATCGCGCGCGACAGTTGCAGGGCAGCTTGAATCATTTAACGTACCTCATGGGTAACCAGGATGGCCTGTGGCCCGATTCGGGCCGCAGGTGCCAGATCGACGCAGACAACAACGCGACCGGGGATGGCGGTCGCGTTGGTTTGCGTCGGGTCGTCGGTGCTTACTTCAGCGGGGAAGACTGGGTGAAGCGGTCCATGGTGCCTTCTGCCACGCTAAACCAGCGCGACTGGGTGTTGCGGTACGGCAGCCACGAGGCGTAGATTTTCTTGAACAGCGGATTTTTGGCCGATTCTTCGGCGTACAGCTCTTCCGCCGCCTTCTGCGCCGCTGTCATCACGTCTTTCGGGTAAGCCTGCAGCTTGACGCCCTGCTTGAGCAGACGGCCCAGTGCCAGCGGGTTTTTGTGGTCGTACTCGGCCTGCATGGTCACATTGGCTTCGGCAGCGGCGGCTTTCAGCGCAGCCTGATAGGCCTTGGGCAGCTTGGCCCATTGTTCCTTGTTGATCATGAAGGTGATTTGCGGGCCCGGTTCCCAGAAGCCTGGGTAGTAGTAGTTTTTGGCGATTTTGAAAAAGCCCAGCTTTTCATCATCGTAAGGCCCCACCCATTCGGTGGCGTCGATGGTGCCCTTTTCCAGTGCCGGATAGATGTCACCGCCGGCAATGGTTTGCGGCACTGCGCCCAGCTTGGCCATCAGCTCGCCGCCAATGCCAGGAATGCGCATTTTCAGGCCCTTGAGGTCGGCCAGGCTTTTGACCGGGTTGCGGAACCAGCCCCCCATCTGCGTGCCGGTGTTGCCGCCGGCCAGGGCGATGATCTTGTACTGGTCAAACAGCTCGGCCATCAGCTTGTCGCCGCCGCCAAACTGCATCCAGGCGTTTTGCTGGCGGGCGTTCAGGCCAAACGGCATCGAGGTGTCAAAACCAAAGGCCTTGTTCTTGCCCACATAGTAGTAGCTGCAGGTGTGACCAATTTCTACCGTGCCATTGCTGACCGCGTCCAGCACTTGCAGGCCGGGGACAATTTCGCCACCGGCAAACACGCGGATGTCAAACTTGCCGTCGGTCAGTTCGCGCACCCGGTCGGCCAGCACATCAGCCCCGCCATAGATGGTATCCAGGCTTTTCGGGAAGCTGGATGCCAGCCGCCAGCGGATTTGCGGTTCAGCGGCAATGGCCGGTGCTGCCACGGCGGCGGCAGCTACGCCGGCAACACCGGCTTGTTTCAGAAAGGCACGACGTTCCACGTTTTTCTCCTTGGTGTCTATTTCATCGCTGGTTTGAGTGTACAACGGGCCATTTATACGGATGGCCTCTGGTCACTGTTTCTTATCTATACCGCAAAATTCGCCAGCCGACATCATGCGCTGCAGCATAATTGGTAATACCATCTTACTGATGAGGTTTTTCCCAGACCGCCACCATGCGCGCCAGCGCTTCTTCCAGCTGTGGCAAGGGGCAGCCAAAGTTCAGCCGCACATAGCCGGGCAAGCCAAAATCCGCCCCATCAGACAGCCCCACCCCACCGGCTTCAAATTCGGCCACCGGGTTGGCCCAGCCCTTGCTGCGCACATCAATCCAGGCCAGATAGGTGCCCTGGCTGTGGGTCACGCGCATGCCGTCCAGCTGGCCCAGCACGGCCTCCACCCGATCGCGGTTGCGCCGTAACACCGCCAGCAGGCTGTTCAGCCAGTCTGGGCTGTCGCCGTAGGCCGCCTGTGCGCCGACAAAGCCAAACAGGTTCACCCCCGGCACAATCCCGCGCATGGTCTGGCTGAAGCGGGCGCGCAGGCCAGCGTCGGGAATGATGGCAAACGCGCAGCCCAGGCCGGGCACGTTATAGGTTTTTGATGGGGCCATCAGGGTGATGCTGCGCGCGGCGGCGTCTGCCGACAGGCTGGCAAACGGCAGGTGCTGACGGTCCTGGTCCAGAATCAGCTGGCAGTGAATTTCATCCGAGCACACCACCAGATCGTGCCGGCGGGCAAACTCGGCCACCGCGTCAAGCTCGGCGCGGTCGAATACCCGACCCACCGGATTGTGTGGATGGCACAGCATCAGCAGGCGAGTGCTCGGGGTCAACGCTGCTTCGGCAGCAGCCCAGTCCCACTGCCAGCCAGCGGCGGTGTCTTGCATCGGCACGGTAATCAGCGTGCGCCCAGACAGGCGCGGGGCGGACATAAACGGCGGATACACCGGCGTGGCAGTCATCACCGCGTCGCCAGCCTGGCCCACGCTGCGGCAAGCCACGTTCAGCCCGCACACCAGGCCCGGCAGCCACACCAGCCAGGCCGGGTCGATCTGCCATTGATAGCTGCGCTGCAGCCAGTCGGTCACCGCCGCCACCACGCCGGGCAGCGGGTCGGGGTAACCATACACCCCATGCGCCACCCGCTCGGCCAGGGCGGCCTGCACGGCAGGTGGGCTGGCAAAGTCCATATCGGCCACCCACATTGGCAGCACGTCACGGTCTGCGTATTTTTGCCATTTGGTGCTGTCACTGTCCCGGCGCGCCGGGCTGTGGTCAAAAACGAATTCGGTCATGTGTTTACGCTCGCAGGGCAGGGAACATTTGTCCGCTTGCCGGTTCATAACAGAACCCATCATGCCGCCGGCCTCACAGGCCGGCAAGCCCGGAGTGTTCATGCTTGTATTCAGCTCCCCCCGCCGCTGGCTGGCGTTGGCCACCCTGCTGCTGGCCAGTGCCAGCGCATACGCCGATACCGCCCCGGCCTCATTGCCCGGCGATTTGCCTCCCACCCAGACCCAAGCTGACGACGCCCGCCCGGCCACACCGGCCCGCCCAGCGCTGCGCGCGCTGAACGGCGAAGCCGATGTGCTGGTGATTCTGGCCGCGCTGCACGAAGACCATCTGAACCAGACCATGACCCTGCTGCCGCTGACCCGCGACCGCAGTGCCCGCCGCAGTCTGGAGCGCAGCGTGCAGTTGCACGCTGGCGAGCTGCGCACCCTGCGCGGCTGGTTGAGCGAGCTGCCCGACCGGCCTCCCAACGACTACCTGCCGCGCCTGCCCGAAGCGGGCAGCACCTCACGGGCGCAGGCTGAGCGCCAGTATCTGCACGCCATGCTCAATCACCACGATGCCCTGGCGCTGCTGGGCCAGCGCGCCAGCGGGCTGACATTGCGCCCGGCAGTCAAAACCTTGCTGGACAGCGTGCTGACGCGCAGCCAGGCCGAACGTCCGCAACTGGAAGCGCGGCTGGCGGCGCTGAACGACTGACCCCCCTCGCAGGGTTTCTTCTCTCCCTTCTCCCTCCCGGCTTGCCTCTGGCAGGCCGGCGTGCGTGTTGTCCCTTGTGGTCCGATCCCGCCCATGCGGGTTTACCCGGATGAAATGGCCGGTTTTTCGCGCTATAACGAAATTTGCGCGCGCTCGTGTACAAAAAACAACATGATGCGGCGCAACAATTTGCCTTTGCGCAAGCAAATTGGATTATTTATTTGCTCAAACGAATGCTATGTGTTCAAAATCGGACATCCAGAAGCACTTTTGCGCCAAATCTGTGGATTGACTGGGCGAGCGTGGTTCTGGAGGGGAGGCAGAATTCGGTTTTTTCTGATCATTTCTGTTCGTTTTCAAACATTCGACGGGCAACCAGCCCGCAACCCGGCCGCGCCGGCACCCATCGTGCCCGCTGCCAAACCCCCTATCGCTCAAGAGGTGGAGACATGGTAAACCCAACATTGCCGAACGACATTGACCCGCTGGAAACCAAAGAATGGGTCGATGCGCTGGAATCCGTCCTGGCCGCCGATGGCCCGGAACGCGCGCACTATCTGCTGGAAAAAATGATCGACAAGGCCCGCCGTCGCGGGGCCTACCTGCCGTTTACCGCCACCACCGCCTACCTGAACACCATCCCGGTGGGCAAGGAACAGCGCTCGCACGGCAACCATGAACTCGAACACCGCATCCGCTCCATCATCCGCTGGAACGCCGCCGCCCTGGTGCTGCGCGCCGGCAAGAAAAACCTGGAACTGGGCGGCCACATTGCCAGCTTCCAGTCTGCTGCCACCCTGTACGACGTCGGTTTCAACCACTTCTGGCGCGCGCCCAACGACGAGCAAGAAGGCGATCTGATCTACATTCAGGGCCACTCGGCACCGGGCATGTACGCCCGCGCCTTTCTGGAAGGCCGCCTGAGCGAAGAAGACCTGGACAGCTTCCGTCAGGAAGTGGACGGCAAGGGCCTGTCCTCCTACCCGCACCCGTGGCTGATGCCGGACTTCTGGCAGTTCCCCACCGTGTCGATGGGCCTGGGCCCGCTGATGGCCATTTACCAAGCCCGCTTCCTGAAATACCTGGAAAGCCGTGGTCTGGCGCGCACGCCAGGCCGCAAGGTGTGGGTGTTCTGCGGCGATGGCGAAATGGACGAACCGGAATCGCTGGGTGCCATCGGCATGGCCGCCCGCGAAGGTCTGGACAACCTGATTTTTGTGGTCAACTGCAACCTGCAGCGCCTGGATGGCCCGGTGCGCGGCAATGGCAAGATCATCCAGGAGCTGGAAGGCGAATTCCGTG
>ERZ724510.434-NODE-434-length-24021-cov-10.628807_pt1 | contig 24021 bp, 24 predicted proteins | sample MGYA00376043_ERZ724510 | MGnify/ENA primary metagenome ERZ724510 (study PRJEB28724, sample SAMN07190888) | wastewater metagenome | isolation source: influent of sewage treatment plant in Hong Hong | place: USA: Christiansburg, Virginia | collected 2016-03-01 ... | reverse complement strand
AGTTTGGGGCTCAGGTTTCATTCAGCAGTTTGTCGAGTAACTGATGAAGGGCATCAAAATCTGGTTCCCCAATGTATCGCTTCACGATCTGCCCATTTTTATTGACGATGAAGGTGGTGGGTGTGATTTTGATGTCGCCCCAGGCGCGGGCCACCTCTCCAGTGTTGTCGATGGCCACCTTGAACGGTAATTGGCGTGATTGCGCAAAGCTCACCACATAGCTGGGGGGGTCATAGCTCATGGCAACCGCCACAGTCTCGAAGCCACGAGACTTGAACTTGTCGTAGGTGGCAGCCAGTTGCGGCATCTCTTTGACGCAACTTACACACGTAGTCGCCCAAAAGTTAACGAGCGTGACCTTTCCTTTCAGGTCGGCGGTGGTAGATTTGCTACCGTCCAAGAGTACAAATGTGGACGGCGGGGCAGGCTCAGAGCTGGAGCAGCCAGTGCCAGCCAGCGCCAGAGCGGTGGCCGCAGTCAGCAAGGCAATTCGGATGATGTTTTTCATGTTCGAAGTGTCCATTACCCTGTTATCAGGGTGTTTCAATCAAGCAAGGTCGTAACCATGCAACGCAGGCAATTTAACCACTGGATGTGGGCAGGTGTACTCGGTGCGGGGTATTCAGCTACCCCTGTATGGGCGCAAGAAAAGAAATTACTGAGTGCGTCCGATGCGCTGGGAGGTATCCGGGCCGCTCTGAGTACAGGAGCCAAAGTGGCGGTCGAGCAACTGGGGAAGCCCGATGGATTCATGCTGAATCCGAAAGTTCGCATTCCATTGCCCAGCGTACTGGAAAATGCGGCACCTCTGCTCAAGGCAGCAGGGCAGGGAAAACGCCTGGATGAACTGGTGCTGGCCATGAACCAGGCAGCCGAACTGGCTGTGCCTCTTGCTGCCAAGTTGTTGCAGCAGGCTATTGCCAATCTCAGTGTGACCGATGCGCAGCACATCCTGACAGGCGGAGAAACTTCGGTCACAGACTTTTTTGCGGGTACAACCCGCGAACCGCTGACAGCGCAATTTCTCCCAGTGGTGCGCCAAACCACCGATCAGGTGCAATTGGCGGGCAAGTACGAAAGCGTCGCCGGGCGAGCAGTCAAATTGGGGTTGATGAAAAAAGAAGAGGCGGATTTGCCTGGGTTCGTCACATCCCGTGCCCTGGATGGCTTGTATGCTGTGATTGCAGACGAAGAGCGCAAAATTCGTCAAAACCCTGCCCAGGCTGGCAGTGCCCTGTTGAAAAAAGTGTTCGGTAGCCTTTGAACGCAGCCGGCTGGCCAGCCGGGTCTTCTGGGCACCGATAAAACCGTTTAAAAGTGAACTCCAAACTCAGTCAATACTTGTCGCACTTGGTGGCGGGCTTGGTGCTGTTTGTTTGCGCTGTGGCCACTTTTTTTGCAGTGCAAGCGCTCAGTGCCAGCAGTGCCAGATACGCCCAGGTTCGGTTTGAGCAAACGGTTGAACGCTTGCGCCAGGCACTCCAAACCGAGCTGAACAAGCATGTGACCCTGATGCAGGCAGCCAGAGGGTCGTTCGCGGCGAGTCAGCATGTGACGCGCGATGAGTTTCGGCAGTTTGTGGACTCTCTGGAGTTGGCTGCCCGCTATCCCAGCATGGCCAGTGTCGAGTATGTGAAACGCGTTCCTGTTGCTGATTTGGCTGCCTATGTGCATGAACGGGAAAATGAGTTGCCCCGCTACCAGCTGAGGTATGCCGGTTCAACTGCTGATCATCCGGTGCCACCTGCACGCGATCATTTTGTGGTCGAGTTTGCCGAGCCTGTGGTGCAACGGGCCAACATTGGTCTGGAGCAAGCCAGTGACATTGACCTTCTGAGCGCCATGAACCGTGCCGCCAGATCTGGATCGGGGGTGCTGACGGCACCTTTGCTGCATGATCACAATGGCCCGACCGCGCCTGCTTTCGCTTACTACTTGCCTGTTTATTCCAGCGGCTTTGTGCCGAATTTGCTGGCAGACCGTGAGCGGTTGTTGCAAGGGTTTGTGGTATCGAAATTTGATCTGAAGGATTTCATTCGAACCGCATTGCAAGGTGTACCGCTGGACATTGATTTTCAGCTGACCGATCCTCTTCTCCTTCAGCCTGACGGGATCACTCAAGGGGTCGTTTTGTATGACCACGGAAAGCACCACCGTGATTCAGCAACGCACAAGGGCCACACGCAGGCATCCCAACGCTTGGCGAGAACGGATCAATTTTTCCTGGGTAACCGGTATCTGGATTTATCGGTAGCCAGTACACCCGCGTTTGAGGTGCTGATTGACGACCAAACCCCCAGGCTGATGGCGCTTGCTGGTGCGGTGTGCAGTGCGGCCTTGGGTGCCGGTGTGTTTTTTCTGGTGCGGGCGCGGCAGCGTTCTGATCGCCGTGTCACCGCGATGTCGGAAGACATGACGCGCCTCTCACTGGTTGCCAAAAAGACGAGCAATCTGGTCATCATCACAGATATCAATGGGCAGATACAGTGGGTCAATGAGGCGTATGAAAAAGTCACCGGCTACAGCATGGCCGAATCATTGGGACGCAAGCCAGGTGATTTTCTGCAAACCGAGCAAACGAATTCTGATGCGGTCGCCGTTATGCGCGAGGCCATTGCAAACCAGCAGGCCTGCCAGGTAGAAGTGCTCAACCGATCCAAGTCGGCCCAACTCTATTGGCTGGATGTGCAGATACAGCCTTTGTTCAATGAGGCCGGGCAATGCACGGGCTTCATGGGTGTTGAGGCCGATATCACGGCGCGCAAGTTGGCTGAAGAACAGATGAAAACAGCTCTGCGTGAAACGCAGGCATTGATGAGCACCATTCGGACCCACACGATTGTTTCTCAGGTGGATCATCTGGGGGTACTGACAGACGTGAACCAGGCTTTTGTGGATGTGTCTGGCTACACCCGTTCCGAGTTGCTGGGGCGTACGCACTCGGTGGTCGGGTCTGGTCAGCATTCAACCGATTTTTGGGCCGCCATGTGGGCGACTATTCAGTCGGGTCAGTCGTGGCATGGTGAAGTTTGCAACCGCCACAAATCTGGGCGGTTGTATTGGGTCGATACGCTGATTGTTCCGTTTGTCAATGAGGCTGGGAACATCGAGCGTTATGTGGCCATCAGCTCCGACATCAGCGAGCGAAAACAGACCCAGGAAAACCTGCTGTGGGCACAGCGGGCGCTGCAAATGTCCAACCATGCAGCCCGGATTGGCACCTGGGAGTACGAGGTGGTTCGCGATGAGTTGGTCTGGTCTGGCACCACGCGGGCCATTTTTGCGGTGCCAACTGATTTCGTGATCAGCCGCAGAGCCGCGTTGGCTTTTTTCCCAGAGGGCCCTGTGCGCGACAAGGCGCGCACCATGATGGCCAACGCCCGTGCGCATGGCCAGGGCTGGGATGAGGAGCTGTGTATTCAGGACTACCAAGGCAAGCCCTTGTGGGTACGCAGCATCGGCATGGTCGAAGCGAGCAACGGCGTATCTCAGCGCATGTATGGCACCTTTCAGGATATCAACGAGCGCAAACAGCGTGAACTGGAATTGCATGCTGAGCGCCAACGCCTGTCGAACATCATCCAAAGTACCAAGGCGGCCACTTGGGAGTGGAATGTGCAGACGGGTGAGTTGCGTGTCAACGCCATCTGGGCGGCCATGCAGGGCTATTCACTTGAAGAACTCGGCCCGGTTTCCATCGCCACATGGGAGCGGTTTATTCACCCTGATGACCTGGTGCGCAGTCGGGATGAGTTGCAGCGGCATTTGGATGGGGAGGCGGATGGTTATGAGTGCAGCGTGAGGCTGCGCCACAAAGATGGGCATTGGGTGTGGGTGCAAGATCGGGGCCGTCTCATGTCGTGGACCACCGACGGCCAGCCGCTGTGGATGCTGGGTGCGCACACCGAAATATCGGCTCTCAAGGCGGCTGAAGAAGCGGCTCAGGCCAATGAACGCCTGCTCAAAGGTGCCATTGAGGCTTTGGGTGAGGCTTTTGCCATCTTTGATACCGATGACCGTCTGGTGTATTTCAATGAGCCTTATGCCAAGGCCTATGCCACCTCTTTGCCCGCCATCCGCATTGGAGCCAGTTTCGAGTCCATCATGCGCTATGGCGCTGAGCGGGGGCAATATCCACTGGCCATCGGGCGTGTAGACGAGTGGCTGGCGGAGCGCATGGCACAGCATGCCCAGACCAGTTTGGATTTTGTGCAGAGGCTGGATTCGGGCAGCATCATGCGCGTCAAGGAGCGCCTGACTCCTGATGGCTACCGCGTTGGTTTCCGCATTGATGTGACCGAACTCGAAAATGCCCGGGCCCATGCACAGGAGAAGGAGCAGCTCCTGACCAGTGCTCTGGAGGTGGTCGGTGCCGGTCTGGCTGTGTTTGATGAGCATGACCAACTGATGTTGGCGAATGACCGCTTCTTCGACATGCACACCCCGTTGCGTGGCCAGCTCAGTTTGGGTATGACGTTCGAGGCATTTATCCGTGCGGGCATGGCCGTGGGAGCGATTGCCGTGCCCGAGTCCGAGCAGGATGCGTGGTTGGCCAGGCGACTGGCGATGTTCCATGCCGGAACCACTGACTTGGTTGTCAAACTCAGCGATGGCAGTGCCCTGCGGGTGGTGGAGCGCCGCATGCCCGATGGTCGCACGGTCGGGTTGCGCTTCGATGTGACCGAGCTGGAGTCGGCCCGCGAAGCCGCCGCGCGCAGTGAGCGCCTGCTCAAGAGTGCCATTGATGCCCTTGATACTGGTTTTGTGCTGTTTGATGCACAAGACCGACTGGTTTTGTGCAATGAGCATTACAGGCGTTACCGGGGGGCCTCGGTCGATGTGGTCAAACCGGGGGTGACTTTTGAGGAAATCATCCGCGCTGGTTTGCGTGAAAACCGCGTGCTCGAAGCCGTGGGGCGTGAGGAAGAATGGGTGGCCCAGCGCCTGGCTGCCCACCACCAGGAAAGCAGCGACTACACCCAGCACCTGTCAGATGGGCGGGTGCTGCGCGTGCTCGGGCGCGTCACGCCCGAGGGTTACCGGGTGGGCGTGCGGGTGGACATCACGGAGCTGGTCAGAGCCCGTGAGGCGGCGGAGGCCGCCTCGAAGTCCAAGAGCCAGTTCGTGGCCAACATGAGCCACGAAATCCGCACACCCATGAACGCCATATTGGGCATGTTGCATCTGCTGCAAACCACCGAACTCACGGCCCGCCAGAAAGACTATGCCGAAAAAAGCGAAAGCGCGGCCAAATCTCTGTTGGGTATCCTGAACGACATTCTGGATTTTTCCAAAGTCGAAGCGGGCAAGCTGGAGCTGGATTGTGAGCCGTTCAGCTTCGACAAATTGGTGCGTGATCTGGCCACCATCTACTCCAGCAACCTCAAAAGCAAGCACCTGGAGCTGTTGTTTGACATCGATCCCCGCATCCCCAAAGTGCTGATTGGCGATGCTTTGCGCTTGCAGCAGGTGTTGATTAACCTGGGGGGCAACGCCATCAAGTTCACCGCACAGGGTGAGGTTCTGCTGAAGGTGCAGTACTTGTCAACCACACAACGCCAGGGGCAGGATGTGGTGACCTTGCGGTTCGAGGTGCAAGACAGCGGAATCGGTATCGATACTGCCGCGCAGGAGAAGATTTTCAGCGGATTTACCCAGGCCGAGGCATCCACCTCCCGAAAATACGGCGGTACCGGGCTGGGCTTGGCCATCAGCCAGCGTCTCGTTCGCCTGATGGGTGGGGAGTTGAGTGTCAACAGCGTACTGGGGGAGGGAAGCTGTTTCTCTTTCACCGTGCCGTTGCAGGTGCCACATGACGTACCCGTTGACTTTGCCCCGCTCAGCCGGAGCGATTTGAAAGGGCTGAAAGCGCTGGTGGTTGACGACAACCATGTGGCGCTGCAAATCATGTCTGGCATGTTGGAGGGCATGGGCTGGCACCCCGTGGTGGCCGATGGTGCCGATGCCGCAGTGGCATTGGTCAAGGCGGGCCTCCGGCACACCCCCAAACCATTTGACATCATCTTTCTGGATTGGGATATGCCTGGGAAAGACGGCTTGGCCTTGGCGGCTGAACTCGGGCAAATTTATGGGCCAGGGAATTGCCCGTTGATGATCATGGTCACGGCCAGCGGGCGGGATTCATTGCTGCAAGTGCCTGAGCAGCAGCAATCTTTGCTCAATGGGTTTCTGGTCAAGCCCGTTACCGCCTCCATGTTGTATGACGCAGTGGCCGATGCATTTGCCGTGAGCACCAAGCCTGCCAACCGCCCGGTCGCGGCACCACCAGTCAAGCGCGTGCTCAATGGCATGCGTTTGTTGGTGGTGGAGGACAACCTCATCAACCAGCAAGTGGCCGATGAATTGCTGCGCCGCGCTGGTGCCACTGTGAAACTGGCCGGGGATGGGCAGCAGGCGGTTGACCTGCTTCGCAGTCAGCCCAATGGGTACGATCTGGTGCTGATGGACATGCAAATGCCCGTGATGGACGGTTTGCAGGCCACGCACGCCATCCGCAACCGGCTCCATTTAAGCGATTTGCCCATTGTGGCCATGACTGCCAACGCAATGGCCAGCGACCGGGAGGCTTGTCTGGCCGCTGGCATGAATGACCATGTGGGCAAGCCTTTTGAACTCCAGCATCTGGTGCGCGTGCTGTTGCGCTGGGCCGGTGCAGCGGTACATCCCAGCAGCGGTACAGGTCAAAGGGTTGAAGACATTGATAAAAATGCAGCTCCTCCTGCTTGCCCAGAAAGCGCGGGAGTCCAACATTCCTTGAATTTGGCGCAGCCATCTGCCGAGACACCGGAGGATGCGCAGAGACTGGATGTGGCCGCCGCCGTTCAGCGACTGGGTGGCGATGCCGCCCTGTACCAGCGCATTGCCCGAAACTATTGCGCCGACCTGTCGTTGCAATCAGCCCGGTTGGCCGCGTTGAGTGTGTCTGCTGCTTCTGCCGATGTGCGGGCCTTTTTGCACACACTCAAAGGAACGTCTGCCACTGTGGGAGCGGTCAGGCTGGCGCGTTTGCTGGCTGAGGCAGAGCTGCAGCTCAAACAGACAGACACGGGCGTTCCATCTGCCGGTGCCCAACGTGTGCCCGACTGGGTGGATACCGTGTGTGCTGAAATCCGCCACACCGAACGGGCCTTGCGTGCGATGCTGGAACGTACTTCCTTGGCTGCAATCGGTGACAATCAGCCAGCTTCCAATGCGCAGGAAGCCGCCACTTCTTCCATCAGCGATACGGGGGCTTTTGTGGGCAGTCTCCAGCGTTGGGGTCCAGCACTGCGGCGTTTGAAGGTTTTGCTCAATGCGAGTGACATGGAGGCAATGGAGCTGCACACTGAAATGCTGAATGATGCCCGTGTTGCGGCGCTGCCCGAGTGGCAGCCTTTGCATCAAGCCATGAATGTGCTTGATTTTGAACAGGCGCAGAACGCTGTTCACCACCTTCTGACGGCAAGGCAAGCACCGTGACTGATTTTTTACCCACCCACAGTTTTCCGGATACGAATACGGATCCACCTTCACGGCAATTTGCAGCATCTGATCTGGATTTGCTGCTGCCCTTGGCTGCGCCAGCCCGCAAGCCACGCTTGCTGGTGGTGGATGATCAGCCCATGCAGTTGCAGGTTCTGCACCGCATGCTGTCTGCCGACTATCAGATATTCATGGCAACAAGCGGCAACCAGGCTTTGCGGGTGTGCAAAGAGCAGCAGCCTGACTTGGTTTTGCTGGATGTGGTGATGCCAGGGATGGATGGCTTTGAGGTGCTCAAACACCTTCAGGCCATGCCAGAAACCACGGATATTCCCGTTTTCTTTCTGACAGCCCATGCTGGTGAAGAAATAGAAACCCAATGTCTGCATGCTGGTGCCGTTGATTTCATTCCCAAACCAGTCAATCCCAATGTGGTGCGGGCGAGGGTCAAAACCCACCTGAAACTGAAATTCCAATCTGACCTGTTGCGTGATTTGGCTTTCCGTGACGGGTTGACCGGGGTATCGAACCGCCGTCACTTCGACGAACGCTTTGCCATCGAGTGGGCCCGGGCGCAGCGCATGGGTTCCACCCTGTCGTTGTTGTTGCTGGATGTGGACTTTTTCAAGCCTTATAACGACAACTATGGTCACCAGGCCGGTGATGATTGCCTGCGGCAGATCGGATCGACCCTGAAACGGGCGCTGCGTCGCCCCACCGACATGGTGGCCCGCTACGGCGGGGAGGAGTTTGTGTGTCTGCTGCCGGATACGGCCTTTGAGGATGCCCGAGGTTTGGCGCAAAAGCTGCTTGATGTCGTCAGGCAGCGGGCCATTCCGCATGGTTTCAGTGCAGTTGCCCCGGTTGTGACCATCAGCATCGGGTTGGCCACACGTCAAGGGCAGGGGCAAGGTGGCAAGGCAGCCGAATTGCTGGCAATGGCCGATGCCCAACTTTATCTGGCCAAGCAGGCCGGTCGGGCAAGGGTGTGTGCCGTTCGCATGCTGGTGTCTGCTGCGCCATCCGATGATGAATCTTCTGCACAGTCGTCCAATGCGGCCTGTTGATTGGTTTGTCAGCCGTGTCGGGTGGCTGCTGTGTGCTTGTGTACAGGTGCTGGCCGCAAGCGGTTGCAGCCCGGAATTGAATTGGCGAGATGTGCGCCCAAAAGGCAGTACCTTGCAAGTGCTGATGCCATGCAAACCGGAGTCTGCCCAGCGCGATGTGGCATTGCCCGGTGGCAATGCCGTATTGAATATGCTCAGTTGTGATGCTGGTGGGCTGACATTTGCCGTCTCTGCGTTGAGCAGACCGCCAGCCATGACATCGCAAGATGTCATTCAGGCCTGGCATCAGGCCAGCCAGATCAGTCTGTCCGTTGCACCGGGCCAAACCCGTGATTGGGTGCCCGCAGCGTTGTTTACCGCACAGGTTGACCACTTTTCGGGCTGGCAGGCTCAAGGTCATCGCCACGACGGTACGCCAGTTCAGGCCCATGCGGTCTTGTTTGCGCGGGGAACCGAGGTATTTCAGGCGGCTGTGTATGGTGCGGCCCAGCCGGAGGTTCTGGCCACATTTCTGGATGGCTTGCGACTGGACCCAACCCGTTGAGGTGGCACATTCGGCTGATTTCTCTGAGCGCACATAATGACAGCCATGAACGGGATTCTTGTTATCGCCCACGCACCTTTGGCCACTGCATTGAAACAATGCGTGTTGCATGTGTTTCCCGATGCGGCCACGGCCGTGATGGTGCTGGATGTGCAGCCCAATGTGCCCCCAGATGAAACTTTGCAGCAAGCTCGCCTGCTTGCCACGCAGCTTGGCACGGGGCAGGTACTGGTGCTGACCGATATTTTTGGAGCCACACCTTGTAACGTGGCCCAGCGGCTTGTGGATGGTGTTTCAACCAGGCTCATTGCCGGTGTCAGCTTGCCCATGTTGCTGCGTGCTGTGACCTACCGGCACGAGTCTCTGGACATGTTGGTGTCACGGGCCTTGGCCGGTGGAACGCAGGGCATCATTCCGGTTGCCGTGACCGCTCCCCAAAACCAGAACCGACGTAGTCATGATCAAAACCACCACGACCATCAGCAATAAATTGGGTTTGCATGCCCGGGCTTCTGCCAAATTGACCAAACTGGCAGGCAGTTTTGCCTGCGAGGTCTGGATGTCGCGCGGCGAGCGCCGTGTCAACGCCAAGAGCATCATGGGTGTGATGATGCTCGCTGCCGGGTTGGGCAGCACGGTCGATCTGGAAACCAATGGCCCCGACGAGCAAGTCGCGATGGAGGCATTGCTGGCTCTCATCCACGACAAGTTCGGAGAGGGTGAATGACCTTTTCTGTTCACGGCATTGCTGTCTCCAGCGGCGTGGCCATTGGCCGTGCCGTGTTGGTGGCTTCCAGTCGTCTGGATGTGGCTCACTATTTCATTGAGCCCGAGCAAATCGATTCAGAAATCACCCGATTGCGTTCGGCCCGTGATGCGGTGGTGGCCGAAGTGGGCAAGGTACAGCAAAGCCTCCAGGATCTGACGGACAAAGAGGGTCATGTTGAACTCTCTGCGTTGCTGGATGTGCATCTGATGCTGTTGCAGGATGCCCAGTTGACCGATGGCGTGAAGCACTGGATTGTGGAGCGGCGCTATAACGCCGAATGGGCGCTGACATCGCAACTGGAGTTGGTTGCACGCCAGTTTGACGAGATGGAAGACCCCTATTTGCGAGAGCGCAAAGCCGATTTGGAGCAGGTGGTCGAGCGCATTTTGCGGGTTCTGCACGGTGTGGGGTCTCCCGTTGCACACCTTCCGCTCAAACCGGGGAGAAAGACCCAGCAAGATTTGCTGCTGGACGATACCGTGGATGTTCCCTTGGTGTTGGTTGCGCACGATCTGTCACCCGCAGACATGCTGCAATTCAAACAGAGTGTTTTTGCCGGTTTTGTCACCGATGTGGGGGGCAAGACCAGTCACACCGCCATCGTTGCACGCAGCATGGACATTCCGGCGGTGGTGGGAGCGCGTTCGGCCAGTCAGATCGTCCAGCAGGATGATTGGGTGATCATTGATGGCGATGCGGGCATCCTCATTGTGGATCCATCGCACATCATCTTGGCGGAATATGGATTCAAGCAGCGCCAAAGTGAAATAGAACGCCAGCGCCTCAATAGACTGCGCAACACAAAATCCGTCACGCTGGATGGACAGCACATTGAACTGCTTGCGAACATCGAACGTCCCTCTGACGGTATCGCTGCGTTGAGCGTGGGTGCGGTGGGGGTGGGTTTGTTCCGCAGTGAGTTCTTGTTCATGGGTCGTCAGGGTAATTTGCCTGACGAAGATGAGCAGTACCGTGCCTATGTGGCCGCTGTGGACGCAATGGAAGGGTTGCCTGTCACCATCCGCACTGTGGACGTGGGGGCCGATAAACCTTTGGATCGCTCTCTCCGGGGAGGGGACGAGCATCTCAACCCAGCCTTGGGGTTGCGGGCTATCCGCTGGAGTTTGGCCGAACCTTCTATGTTCTTGTGTCAATTGCGCGCAATTTTGCGCGCAGCAGCACGCGGCCCGGTGCATTTGCTGATTCCGATGCTCGCGCACGTGAGTGAAATCCGGCAGACATTGGCCTTTATTGACCGGGCACGGGGCCAACTGAATGCCCGTGGCGAGGTTTATGGCCCTGTCAAAGTCGGTGCCATGATTGAAGTGCCTGCGGCCGCCCTGATGGTCGATGTCTTTCTGAGGTATTTTGACTTTCTGTCTATCGGAACCAATGATCTGATTCAGTACACCCTGGCCATTGACCGAGTGGACGAGTCGGTGGCCCACTTGTATGACCCCATGCACCCGGCGGTACTGGAGCTGATGGCCCGTACCATCGCAGCCGGGCATGCGCATGGCAAGCCGGTCAGTGTGTGTGGCGAGCTTGCTGGTGATGTGAGTATGACGCGGTTACTGCTGGGGCTGGGTTTGCGCAGTTTTTCGATGCACCCTTCACAAATCCTGGCCGTCAAACAGCAGGTGTTGCGCAGTGATACAGCCAAGCTCAAGGTCTTGGCACAAAATGCCCTCCAGGCCGAGGAGCCTGCCCGGGCGCTGGTTGGTTGATGAAACCGGTGTGACCAAACCTCTGTTTGCGTGGGGTTTGAGTGATATCAATATATACCCCTGGGGGTGTGTGTCACACTGTGGCTCATGCACATGCCACTGTGGCATGTTGGATTTCTACCCCACTGGAGCAACCCCATGAGCACCTTTGACCACACCGGACTGATCAACGACATCAATGCCAGCCTGGCACCTTTTCGCAAGGCGCAGCCAGACGCAATGGCTGGTTTCGGGCAATTGGCACGGGCTTCCATGACGGATGGAGCCATCAGCGCCAAGAACAAAGAACTCATCGCGTTGGCCATTGGCATCACCCAACGCTGCTCGGGTTGCATTGGTTTTCACGTCAAGGCGCTGCACAAACTGGGATGCAGCCGTGCTGAACTGGAAGAAATGCTGGCGGTGTGCGTTTACATGGGTGGAGGCCCTGCACTCATGTACGCCGCAGAAGCCATCAAGGCATGGGAAACACTGGCCTGAGTGGGGTGTTGTGAGACTCAGCTGCCGCTTGCAGTTGCATCGGCGGTGGCCGTTGGTAAAACGTGCCCTGCCTGTTGGTCTGCGTGGTAGCTGCTGCGAACCATTGCGCCCACCGCAGCGTGGCTGAACCCCATTGCGTAAGCCTGCTCTTCAAACATTTTGAAGGTGTCGGGATGCACATAGCGGCGCACAGGCAAATGGTGGCCAGAGGGTGCCAAGTATTGCCCGATGGTCAGCATGTTGATGCCGTGATCACGCATGTCACGCATGGTGGCCAAAATTTCCTCATCGGTCTCGCCCAAGCCCACCATCAAGCCACTTTTGGTGGGTACATCTGGAAACAGGGCTTTGAATTTCTTCAGCAAATTCAGGCTGAAGGCGTAATCGGAGCCTGGGCGAGCTTCTTTGTACAGACGCGGTACCGTCTCCAGGTTGTGGTTCATCACATCGGGTGGTGCTGCCTTCAGGATGTCGAGTGCCCGGTCGTCACGGCCCCGGAAATCGGGCACCAACACTTCAATCTGCGTTTGGGGTGACAGCGCACGCGTCTGGCGGATGCACTCTACAAAATGGCCCGCACCACCATCGCGCAGATCATCGCGATCCACGCTGGTGATCACCACATATTTCAGCTTGAGCGCGGCAATGGTGTTGGCCAAGTTGGCGGGTTCGTTGACATCCAATGGATCAGGGCGGCCATGACCCACATCACAAAATGGGCAGCGGCGGGTGCATTTGTCGCCCATGATCATGAATGTGGCCGTGCCCTTGCCAAAGCATTCACCAATGTTGGGGCAGCTGGCTTCTTCGCAAACTGTGACCAGTTTGTTGCTGCGGAGGATGTCCTTGATCTCGTAAAACCGTGTCGATGGGCTGCCGGCCTTGACACGGATCCATTCCGGTTTTTTGAGTGTTTCAGCAGGCACCACTTTCACTGGGATACGCGACACCTTGGCCGATGATTTTTGCTTGGCAGAGGGATCGTAGGGTGTAGCTGCCGCATCTGAAGGGGCTGTTGGGTGCGTCATGTGGTCTTGGTGTGTGGGGTTAGCCCAGCAGGCGCAACAATTCTTGCGTCCACAGGTCAGAGACTTCTGCCGGGCTGATCTGTATTCCGATTGTAGAAAGATCAACCGTCTGCAGCCCGGCATACCCACATGGGTTGATGCGGTCATAGGCGCTCAAATCCATCGCAACATTCATGGCGGCACCGTGATAAGTGCAGTGGCGGGTGACTTTGATGCCCAATGCGGCAATTTTCCCCAAACCGTCAAACGCATTTGTCGGCAATTTGGTTTGGCCAAGTGAGGGGCGCTGTGCCAAGGGCGCATGGTCACGGGGATCTGCCAGTCGGACATAGATGCCTGGGGCACCCGCTACACGGTGTCCCGTGACATGGAGATGCGACAACGTCCGGATGATGGATTCTTCAAGGCGGTACACGTATTCCTTGACAAAATAGCCTGCACGGCGGAGATCAATCAGCGGATAGGCGACCACTTGTCCAGGGCCATGGTAGGTGACTTGCCCACCACGATCCGTTGCCACCACGGGGATATTGCCAGGTGCAATCACATGATCTGCCGCGCCGGCCAAACCTTGCGTGAACGTAGGCGGGTGTTCGCAAACCCACAATTCATTCGGTGTGTCCGGCTGTCTGCTGGCTGTGAATGCTTGCATGGCCGCGAAAGTTTCCGCATAGGGTACAAGGCCCCATTGGCGAAGCAGGCACGCGGTCACAGCACCACCTTCACCATCGGATGGGACGAAAGAGTGCGATACAACTCGTCCAACTGCTCGCGGTTACTGACCCAAACATGTAGCGTCAGTCCCAGGTAGTTACCAGCTTTGCTGGGCCTGTGTTCAATGGTGTGCGCTTCAAATCCAGGGTCGAACTGCTGGGCAATGTGTGTCATGGCTTCTGTAAAGCCGACGACATGCAAGCCCATGACTTTGATGGGAAAACGGCATGGATACTCAATGAGTGATGGCTGCTGAGCGGGTGCATTCATGGTGATCTGGGTGCTTTTGTCTTGACAGGAGTGTGGGGTTTCTACGTATAATCAATGGCTATCCTAAGCTTGCATCGATCAATGATGCCGTAACCTGGCTGTAATGTCCGATGAACACAATAGGCAATGTGGCAGATGGCTCGGATGCGCGTCAAGACGGCCTCAGGGCAGATAAATCTGGGTTTGATACTGAGGTTGGGTCGGAAGACGATGATTTCAAGCCATTGACCGCAGATGAGGCGCATCAATGGCGCGGTGTTCAAGTTAGGCTGTCCGTTTGGCGGGTCATTGCTTGGCAGTGTGTTGCGGTTTTCGGGGTTGGCTTGCTTGCCTATGTGTTGAGTGGTCGGCTGTCCGTGATGTGGTCGGCGGCTTATGGCGGGATGGCTGTGCTGCTGCCATCGGCGGCGATGGCATGGGGCGTGACGGCAGGTCGCCTGTCAAAAATGCTGTCGGTGTTTGCCAAGGGCTCGTTGGCGGCGCTGATTTTCTGGGAGGGTGTCAAAGTACTCCTGGTTGTGATGTTGCTGAGTCTCGCGCCCGTGTGGGTGCCAGAATTGAATTGGCTCGCTCTTGTAGCGGGGCTTGTGTTAGTCCTCAAGGTCTATTGGCTGGCGTTTTATGTGCAGTCACGGGCCTCGAAATAACTGATGGTTGATTTGACTATGTCTGCTGAAGCAAATGCTCTGACACCTGGTGAATACATTCGCCACCATTTGCAACACCTCCAGGTGCCGCAAAAACAAAATGGCATTGTTGACTTCTCCGTAATCAACTTGGATTCGGTTCTGTTCAGCATCGTGTTGGGTGCATTTGTCTGTTTCATGTTGTACCGTGCGGCCAAAAAAGTACACGCAGGTGTACCCGGCCGCTTTCAGGCGGCTGTCGAAATCCTCGTTGAGATGGTGGACACCCAGGCCAAAGCTGTGATTCACAATGCAGAAAGCCGCAAGTTGGTGGGGCCCATGGCGCTGACAGTTTTCCTGTGGATTTTCATGATGAACTTCATGGACATGCTGCCTGTTGATCTGTTGCCTCAAATCTGGGCCGGTATTTATGAAGCCCAGGGTCATGATCCACATCATGCTTATCTGCGCGTGGTGCCCACCGCTGATTTGTCCACCACGCTGGGTCTTTCTACTTCCGTTTTGTTGATGTGCTTGTTTTACAACATCAAAATCAAGGGCATGGGTGGATGGCTGCACGAGCTGACCACTGCTCCTTTTGGTGCCCACCCTGTATTGTGGCCAGTCAACTTTGTTTTCCAAATCATTGAGTTCGTCGCCAAAACCGTGTCGCATGGCATGCGGTTGTTCGGTAACATGTTCGCTGGCGAACTCGTCTTCATGCTGATCGCCCTGTTGGGTGGATATGCGGCCGCGTCCCTCGGCGGTGGTTTGTTCTTCATTGGACACATCATTGCAGGTACTGTCTGGACTTTGTTTCACATTCTTGTGATCACACTTCAGGCGTTCATTTTCATGATGCTGACCTTGATTTATCTGGGTCAAGCGCATGACGCGCATTGACCGGGCGCATCGGTTGTTCTTTCTCTTTCTTTCTTAACTTTCGTCATCTCAAAGGAGTCATCATGGAAAACGTTCTGGGTCTCGTCGCTCTGGCTTGCGGTCTGATTGTGGGTTTGGGTGCCATCGGCGCATCCATCGGTATTGCCCTGATGGGTGGTAAGTTTCTGGAAGCATCTGCTCGTCAGCCTGAGCTGATGAATGACCTGCAAACCAAAATGTTCATTTTGGCTGGTCTGATTGACGCTGCATTCCTGATCGGTGTGGCCATTGCACTGTTGTTCGCATTCGCAAACCCCTTCCAGCTGGTTGCCTAATTTCAGGCCATCACTGTCTTTGTCTTTGACGAAAGATTGAAGTGAACTCCAAGTGCTCATCCAATAAGCATTTGGAGTCCACCAATCAATCGGCACATCGACAAGTCTTAAGCGTACAACCCTTGATTACACAAAGAAAGGTGTTGCTGTGAATATCAATGCAACGCTGTTTGCACAGGCCATTGTCTTTGCAATTTTGGTGTGGTTCACAATGAAATTTGTGTGGCCACCCATTGCAAAAGCGCTGGATGAGCGTGCACTCAAAATTTCCGATGGCTTGGCTGCCTCCGAAAAAGCCAAACTGGAGCTGGCTGTTGCCAACAAACGCGTAGAAGAAGAATTGGGCAAATCGCGCAATGAAGCTGCTATCCGTCTGGCCGATGCAGAGCGTCGGGCTCAAGCCATGCTTGAGGAAGCCAAGGCAAAAGCCACAGACGAAGCTGCCAAAATCATCGCGGCTGCACAGCAAGAAGCGGGTCAACAACTCGCCAAAGCACGTGAAGCACTGCGCGAAGATGTGGCAAATCTGGCTGTCAAAGGTGCCGAGCAAATTCTGCGTCGTGAAGTCAATGCTTCCGTGCACAGTGAGCTTCTTGGTCGCCTGAAGACTGAACTCTGACATCACAAGGTTGACCATGGCTGAACTTGCCACTATCGCACGCCCTTATGCGGAAGCGCTGTTTCAAGCGGTGGCTTCAGACGCGGCTCAAGCCAGAGTATGGCTGGATGAGCTCGCTGTAGTCGCTGGCAATGAAGAGCTGAAGCAATTTGCAGACAACCCAAAGGTGTCTGTTGATCAAATTTTTGACGTGATCAGTGGGGTGCTCAAAACAGCATTGCCTGAGTCTGGTCAAAACTTTCTCCGCTTGTTGGTCGAAAATGGTCGGCTCGCGGCACTACCCGAAATTGCCTCACAGTTTCGGGTTTTACAAAATTCCCGCACGGGCGTGGCAGATGCAACAGTGTTCAGTGCTTACCCCATTGAGTCCACTGCCTTGAACGATCTGTCAGGTTTGCTTGAAAAGCGCTTTGGACGCAAACTCAATCTGACCGTTGAGTTGGCACCCGAGTTGATTGGCGGTATTCGTGTTGCTGTTGGAGATGAGGTGCTTGACACCTCTGTCAAAGCCCGTCTTGAACAAATGAAAGTGGCCCTGACGGCTTGAGCCGAGGCTGCCAGTCACAACCAAAGAAAGAGGAAAGAGTCATGCAACTCAATCCAGCCGAAATTTCCGAGCTGATCAAATCCCGTATCCAAGGCGTAACGGCTTCTACAGACGTTCGCAACCAAGGTACTGTGGTGTCCGTGACCGACGGTATCGTCCGTGTTCATGGCTTGTCGGATGTCATGCAAGGTGAAATGCTTGAGTTCACCCCCACCGCAGAAGGTGTACCCACGTTTGGTCTGGCACTGAACCTGGAGCGTGACTCTGTCGGTGCCGTGATTTTGGGTGAATACGAGCACATTTCCGAAGGCGACACCGTTAAATGCACGGGCCGCATTCTTGAGGTTCCAGTTGGCCCCGAATTGCGTGGCCGCGTCGTGAACGCTCTGGGCCAGCCTATTGATGGCAAAGGCCCCATCAATGCCAAGATGACCGACGTGATCGAGAAAGTCGCTCCTGGCGTGATCGCACGTAAGTCTGTTGACCAACCCATGCAGACGGGCCTGAAGTCCATTGACTCCATGGTTCCAATTGGCCGTGGTCAGCGCGAACTGATCATCGGTGACCGTCAAACAGGTAAAACTGCGGTTGCGATCGACACGATCATCAACCAAAAAGGTCAGAACATGACCTGCGTTTACGTCGCGATTGGCCAAAAAGCCTCGTCGATCAAAAACGTGGTGCGCGCGTTGGAACAAGCCGGCGCAATGGAGTACACCATTGTGGTGGCAGCTTCTGCATCTGAGTCGGCAGCCATGCAATACGTGTCAGCCTACTCCGGCTGCACCATGGGCGAATACTTCCGCGACCGTGGCGAAGATGCGCTGATCGTGTATGACGATCTGTCCAAGCAAGCCGTTGCCTACCGCCAAGTTTCTTTGCTGCTGCGCCGCCCACCTGGTCGTGAAGCATATCCCGGCGATGTGTTCTATCTCCACAGCCGTCTGCTGGAGCGTGCAGCTCGCGTCAATGCTGACTATGTTGAAGCCTTTACCAAAGGCGCAGTCAAAGGCAAGACAGGCTCACTGACCGCACTGCCCATCATTGAGACCCAGGCAGGTGACGTTTCCGCATTCGTTCCAACCAACGTGATCTCCATCACCGACGGTCAGATCTTCTTGGAAACCAGCTTGTTCAACGCCGGTATCCGTCCCGCTATCAACGCAGGTATTTCCGTGTCGCGCGTGGGTGGTGCAGCTCAGACCAAACTGGTCAAAGGTCTGTCCGGTGGTATCCGTACCGACTTGGCGCAGTACCGTGAATTGGCTGCTTTTGCTCAGTTCGCTTCTGATTTGGACGAAGCCACCCGCAAGCAGCTGGATCGTGGTGCACGTGTGACCGAGTTGCTCAAGCAAGCTCAATACAGCCCGCTGTCCATCAGCTTGATGGGTGCCACGCTGTTCGCCGTGAACAAAGGCTTCATGGACGACATCGATGTCAAGAAAGTGCTGTCGTTTGAGTCCGGCCTGCATGCACACCTGAAGGATAAGCATGCCGCATTGCTGAGCAAACTGGAAGCAGCCAAAGCGATGGACAAAGATGCTGAAGCTGAATTGACGGCCGCTGTTGCTGCCTTCAAGAAAAACGGCACCTACTAAGCTGTCCAGCGGACCCGACTAAGGAGCATCTATGGCAGCAGGTAAGGAAATACGCGGCAAGATCAAATCGGTTGAAAATACCAAGAAGATCACCAAAGCCATGGAAATGGTCGCTGCGTCCAAAATGCGCAAGGCGCAGGAGCGGATGCGCTCCGCGCGCCCCTACAGCGAAAAGGTCCGTCAGATTGCTGGCAACCTCAGCCGTGCAAATCCGGAGTACACGCATCCGTTCATGCAAACGAACGGTGCAGATACTGCTGGGTTCATCGTGGTTACCACTGACAAGGGTTTGTGCGGTGGCTTGAATACCAACGTCCTGCGGGCCGTGACCAACCAGTTCCGCGACTTGCAGGCTTCTGGCAAGAAAGCCCAGGCAGTGGCCTTTGGCAACAAAGGACTGGGATTTCTGAACCGCATCGGTGTGAATGTGGTGTCACACGCAGTGGCATTGGGTGATACCCCCCACCTCGAAAAGCTGATTGGCCCCGTCAAGGTCATGCTGGATGCTTACACCGAAGGCCGTGTGAATGCAGTTTATCTGTGCTACACGCGCTTCATCAACACGATGAAGCAAGAGCCTGTGGTCGAGCAACTGCTGCCCTTGAGTGCGGAATCACTGCAAAGTGGCCCCGCATCGCATGATTGGGACTACATCTACGAACCCGATGCAGTCAGCGTCATCGACGACCTGCTGCTGCGTTATGTGGAGGCCCTGATTTACCAGGCAGTGGCTGAAAACATGGCCTCGGAGCAGTCGGCACGCATGGTGGCCATGAAAGCGGCCACAGACAACGCGGGCAGCGTGATTGGTGAGTTGAAGTTGGTTTACAACAAGACCCGTCAAGCCGCCATCACCAAAGAGCTGTCGGAAATTGTGGCCGGTGCCGCAGCCGTCTGACCCAGCACACAAACGACATTAGAGAAAAGAAAAGGATTCAATCGTGGCTCAAGTACAAGGCAAGATTGTTCAATGTATTGGTGCTGTGGTGGACGTTGAGTTTCCCCGCAACCAAATGCCCAAAATTTACGATGCTCTGAAAATGGACGGCTCCACGCTGACATTGGAAGTGCAACAGCAATTGGGCGATGGCGTGGTGCGTACCATTGCCCTGGGTTCATCTGACGGCCTGCGCCGTGGCATGATCGTCCAGAACACAGCCAATCCCATCATGGTTCCCGTGGGCAAAGGCACACTGGGTCGCATCATGGACGTGCTGGGTGCGCCGATTGACGAGCGTGGCCCTGTGGATCAAGCCCTGACGGCATCCATCCACCGCAAAGCGCCCGCCTACGACGAACTGTCACCCTCGCAAGAGCTGCTGGAAACCGGCATCAAGGTGATTGACTTGGTTTGCCCTTTCGCCAAGGGTGGTAAGGTGGGTCTGTTCGGTGGTGCCGGTGTGGGCAAGACCGTGAACATGATGGAACTCATCAACAACATCGCCAAGGCGCACAGCGGTTTGTCCGTGTTTGCCGGTGTGGGTGAGCGTACCCGTGAAGGTAACGACTTCTACCACGAAATGGCCGATTCCGGCGTGGTGAATCTGGAGAACCTGCCTGAGTCCAAAGTGGCGATGGTGTACGGCCAGATGAACGAGCCTCCAGGCAACCGTCTGCGCGTTGCCCTGACCGGTCTGACCATTGCTGAGTCTTTCCGTGACGAAGGCCGTGACGTGCTGTTCTTCGTGGACAACATCTACCGTTACACCTTGGCCGGTACCGAAGTGTCTGCTCTGCTGGGTCGCATGCCTTCCGCTGTGGGCTATCAGCCTACACTGGCCGAAGAAATGGGCCGCCTGCAAGAGCGGATCACTTCCACCAAAGTTGGCTCCATCACTTCCATCCAGGCCGTTTACGTGCCAGCGGATGACTTGACCGACCCATCGCCAGCCACCACCTTCGCCCACTTGGATTCCACCGTGGTGTTGAGCCGTGACATTGCTGCTCTGGGTATCTACCCCGCAGTGGATCCACTGGATTCCACCAGCCGTCAGCTGGATCCATTGGTTGTGGGTCAAGAGCACTACGAAACCGCCCGTGCCGTGCAGGGTACGCTGCAACGCTACAAAGAACTGCGCGACATCATCGCCATTCTGGGTATGGACGAACTGGCTCCTGAAGACAAACTGGCCGTGGCCCGTGCCCGTAAGATTCAGCGTTTCCTGAGCCAGCCATTCCACGTTGCAGAAGTGTTCACAGGTTCTCCTGGCAAGTACGTGACCCTGGCTGAAACCATCCGTGGTTTCAAGATGATCACCGCTGGTGAGTGCGATCACCTGCCAGAACAAGCCTTCTACATGGTCGGCACCATCGACGAGGCCTTTGAAAAGGCCAAGAAGCTCGCAGCCGCCTGAGTTCGGTCGGCTTTTGAAATCAGTGCCTGATTGTTCCGCTTCGGTGGAAATCAGGCGACAAAGGAAAATCAAATGAGCTCAATCCAAGTGGATGTGGTCAGTGCTGAAGAGTCCATCTTCAGTGGCCCAGCCAAATTTGTAGCTTTGCCGGGTGAAGCGGGTGAGTTGGGCATTCTGCCTGGGCACATTCCGTTGATTACACGCATCAAGCCAGGTGCCGTTCGCATTGAAAAAACGGATGGCTCTGAAGAGTTTGTGTTTGTGGCCGGTGGCATTCTGGAAGTTCAGCCTCATCACATCACTGTGCTGAGCGACACGGCCATTCGCGGTCATGATTTGGATGAAGCCAAGGCCAACGATGCACGCCGTTCCGCTGAGGAAGCGATCAAGAACGCCAAGAGCGACATTGACTTGGCCAAGGCCACGTCAGAGTTGGCTGTGATGGCCGCACAAATTGCTGCCTTGCGCAAGTATCGCCAGAAGAAGTGATGGTTTGATTGCCTGAGTTTCCTGGTAAGAATCCGGCCTTGTGCCGGATTTTTCGTTTCTGAATGCGGTTGCCGTGTTGATTTGTCCACCTCCATTGTGGTTGCCAGATGGCCATTCGCAGACCATTGTTCCCGCCTTGTTTGGGCGCAGAGCCTTGCGTGGTTGGAATGTGTGGCAACGCACCCGTTGGGATACCCCTGATGGGGACTTCATTGACCTCGATTGGCGTGTTCCAGCAACCACCCAGCCATCTGCCAGCTTATCCATCTCGCCGCCGCTGTTGGTGTTGTTCCATGGCCTGGAAGGTTCCTCTGCCAGCCACTACGCATTGGCTTTTGCACGGTGTGCCACCGCTGTGGGTTGGGAGATGGTGGTGCCCCACTTTCGAGGGTGTTCAGGTGAGATCAACCACATGCCGCGCGCCTACCATTCTGGCGATCATGCTGAAATTGATTGGATACTGAAGCGCCTGAAGGCTGATCAGCCTGCACGCCCGATTGTGGCTGTGGGGGTGTCGTTGGGCGGAAATGCCTTGGCTCGCTGGGCTGGCGAGCATGAGGCAGCGGCTGCCTTGACAGTTCAGGCACTTGCTGCAGTGTGCGCGCCTTTGGATTTGACTGCTTCAGGCCATGCAATTGGCCGGGGCCTTAACCGGCAGGTGTACACGCGCATGTTCTTGAACACCATGCGCCCCAAGGCACTCCAGAAATGGGAGCAATATCCTGGTTTGTTTTCGCGGGATGCGGTGTTGGCCGCCCGTGATTTGCATGACTTTGACAACGTTTTCACCGCTCCTTTGCATGGTTTTCAGCACACAACCGATTACTGGCAGCAAGCTTCAGCCAAGCCTTTGCTGCGGAATATCCGCATCCCTGCTTTGCTGCTCAATGCGCTGAACGATCCATTTGTACCCGCCAGCTCGTTGCCTGGTGCCCACGATGTGTCACCACACGTCACGTTATGGCAACCCCAGCATGGCGGGCATGTGGGCTTTCCATTGCGGACACAATCAGGCTATTCGACTGGCGATTGGTTGCTGGCCATGCCCCAGGGCGTGGTGCGCTGGTTGATGGGGCACTTGGATGGCGAATACGCAACCAACACAGGAGTACGGGATGGATGAGATGGTGTTGAAGGCCATGGTGAAGTGGCCGAATGTGCCTGCATGCCGGGGTTGGCTCGGATTGGATGCACGCGGCGACTGGTACATGCGTGACGACCGCGTGCAGGCATTGGGGTCGTTTGCGGGTGAAGACGGTCTGCCAGCCAGCCGGGAGCGCAAAGGCTCACGCCTCCTGCACGACAAGTTGATTGCGTTCATTGCCCGTAACTATGCGGCGGATGCACAGGGCCAATGGTTTTTTCAGAATGGCCCGCAGCGTGTGTTTGTCGAGTTGGAGCTGGCACCCTGGGTCTGGCGCTTGAATCCCGATGCGGTGGATGTGGTGACATCGCACACAGGGCAGCTTGCCACTGTGCATGCCGCCATCACCGATGAGCGGGGGCATCTTTACCTGCACACCGATGTGGGTTTGGGCGTGGTACACACGCTGGACATGGACTTGGCTGCCGACCGCCTGGAGGCGGGCCACTGGCAACTGACCAGCGTACCCAGCCACTCACTGCCTGCACATTTTGGCTATGTGCTCAGCCCCGCCGCCATGGCACTGGGTAAGCAGTCTTGAGCAGCAAGCTCAGAAAAAAAGCCACCGTGCAGGTGGCTTGGCCGATTATTTCGCTGCTTCGGGTGCCGCAGGCACAGGGAATTTGCCTCCACCGGCATTGGCCATGTGAACCAAGGCGCGTTGGACTTCCAAGTCATTCAGGTTGCCACCGCCTTGAGGGCCCATGGCTCCTTTGCCTTTCATGACTGAGTTGAGCAGCGCGGCGTAGCCGGTTGCAATGCGTGGACCCCAAGCAGCTGCATCGCCGAACTTGGGCGCACCCACCACTCCGCTGGCATGGCAGGCCGCACATTGGGCCAAGTAAGACTCTTCCCCGTTGCGCAATTTGCGCTCACCGGCTTTCAATTCGACACTGCCCACCCGCTGGATGCGTGTGGCCACAGCGAGTTCGGAGTTATCGGCACCAGCCGAAGGCTTTGCAGCCTTGGTGACGGTGTAAACCAGCCCAATGATCAGAAAGATTGGAATAACGAAGGAGAAGAACGAAGTCCAGAGCAATTGACCGGGTGTCTTGATGGGGCCGGTGTGTGAGTCGTGGGAGTGATTGCTCATAGATTCCTCGAAAAGGTGTGGGGCCAAGTGTTTGCCAATCAGGGCGGGGCGCGAAATTATAGCGATGCCGCCTTGGCTGGTTTGATTTTAATCAAACAAATCCCACGAATGACGCAAGCGTGCGGTAAGGTGTTTCATGGATTTCCAGTGCTCAGCGGCTGCTTGGAAAGCTGAATACCGTGCCCTCGCGCACCCCTGCCGAGGGCCAGCGCTGGGTGATGGTTTTGCGCTTGGTATAGAAGCGCACGGCATC
>ERZ724510.432-NODE-432-length-24054-cov-9.533939_pt1 | contig 24054 bp, 21 predicted proteins | sample MGYA00376043_ERZ724510 | MGnify/ENA primary metagenome ERZ724510 (study PRJEB28724, sample SAMN07190888) | wastewater metagenome | isolation source: influent of sewage treatment plant in Hong Hong | place: USA: Christiansburg, Virginia | collected 2016-03-01 ... | reverse complement strand
ACCGCCACGGTGGTGACTTCTAGGATGTGGTGCATCAGGTCTGGGCGGTCGTACATCAGGGTTTTGACGCGGCGGAAGTCGGGCGAGGAGCCGCCTTCGACCATATAGCACGCCAAAGTCCACGGGCTGCCAGAAAAGCCAATCAGCGGTACACGGCCATTCAGGGCGCGGCGAATGCTGGACACGGCATCCAAGACATAGCGCAGTTTGTCGGTGGGGTCGGGGGCGGTCAGGGCGAGGATGGCGGCTTCGTCGTGCAGCGGGCGTTCAAACTTGGGGCCTTCGCCCTCGGCAAAATACAGCCCTAACCCCATCGCATCGGGGATGGTCAGGATGTCAGAGAACAAAATCGCGGCATCCAGTGGAAAGCGTTCCAGTGGCTGCAGCGTGACTTCGGTGGCCAACTGGGGGTTGGTGCACAGCCCCATAAAGTTACCGGCCTGCTGGCGCGTGGCGCGGTATTCCGGCAAGTAGCGTCCGGCTTGGCGCATCATCCAAATCGGGGTGTAGGGGACGGGTTCGCGCAGCAGGGCGCGGAGAAAGACATCGTTTTGCAAGGCTGGCATGGCAGGCGTTCCGCAGCGAAAAAGGAAGAGATTATACCGCTGTGCTCGTCTATTTATGGCAAAAGCTTGTGTGGTGGGCAGGGTGGGGGCTCAAGGCTCACTGGGTTCTTTGAACTCGCTCTTAGAAGCTGTTTACGATCTGCCAAGTGTGCGGAAAGCCTCGCCCTTCAGGGCGGGGATGGATAGCACGGACGGCGCAGCAATCCTGCTTTTGACTGCAACGCCAATGCTTTGTTAAACACGAACCGGCACAACCCTCCGAAGCGATCCAGGCACTGTGCTGACTCACTATTTGGGCTGTCGCTCAAATTAGAAGGCTTGAAGACGTTCCATGCGGCACACTCTATGTTTGGCTTGGGGATATAGGCAACGACATTCCACACAGATGATGCGGCACGCCGTGCCGTGCTCTCCTGCCCCACCCTGAAGGTCGGGGCTTTTCGCACACTTACAGGTAAAATACGCCCCTCTTTCTACTTGCGCCCTCCTCCCCTATGCCGTCGCCTAAGCTTTACGACCTCAACCACAGTGCCATTTGGGCCAAACTCCACCAGCACCAACGCGCGACCCGTCACCTGCATATGCGCGAGCTGTTCGAAGCCGACCCTGCGCGTTTTGACAAGTTCTCCCTGCGGCTTGGCCCCTTGTTGCTGGATTACGCCAAGCACCGTGTGACTGAGCGCACCTTGGCGCTGCTGTTTGAGCTGGCCGAAACAGCACAGTTGAGCCATTGGCGCGACCAGCTGCGGCGTGGTGCGCCTATCAACCTGAGTGAAGGGCGGGCGGTGCTGCATATGGCACTGCGCGGCACGGCCAGCGATGATTATTGTGTGGCGGGGCAATCGGTGATGCCTGCCGTGCTGGCGGTGCGGGCACGGATGGCCGATTTTGCCCAGCGGGTGCGGTCTGGCGTATGGAAAGGCTTTGACGGTCAGGCGATCAAAACCGTGGTCAATATTGGCATTGGCGGGTCGGACTTGGGGGCGTTGCTGGCGTGCCAAGCCCTTGTGCCCTTTGCCGATAGCGGGCTGACGGTGCGCTTTGTGTCCAATCTCGACGGGCAGCACCTCGCCCAAACCTTGGCCGACCTCAATCCGGCCACCACGCTGTTTATCGTTGCATCCAAATCGTTTACCACGCCAGAAACCCTGCTCAATGCTGAAGCCGCCCGTGACTGGCTACTGCGCACCGCGCCCGCCAGTGCCGTCGCCCAACATTTTGTCGCGGTCTCCAGCCAGACCGAGCGGGTGTGCGCATTCGGCATTGACCCCGTCAATATGTTTGAATTTTGGGACTGGGTCGGGGGGCGGTATTCGGTGTGGTCGGCGGTGGGCTTGCCGCTGATGCTGGCGATTGGCGAAGCGGGGTTCGACCAGTTTCTGGCGGGGGCACGGGCGATGGATACGCATTTCTTTACCGCGCCATTTGCCCAAAATGCGCCGGTTATCATGGCCTTGCTGGGGGTGTGGTACAACACCTTTTACGGAGCGCATTCCCACGCCGTCATCCCCTACGACCAAGGACTGGCGCGGTTTCCCGCCTATTTGCAGCAACTGGACATGGAGTCCAACGGCAAGCGTGTGGGGCGGCAAGGTGAGACGCTGGACTTTGACACCGGCCCGATTATTTGGGGCGAAGTGGGGGTGAATAGCCAGCACGCCTTCTTCCAGCTTTTGCACCAAGGCACGCGGCTGATTCCCTGTGATTTTGTCGTGCCGATGCACACCCATTATCCCGTCGGGCAGCAACACGCGGCCTTGGTCGCCAACTGTTTTGCCCAATCCGAAGCCCTGATGCGGGGCAAGACCGATGCCGAGCTGCTGGTCGAGCTGGCCGACTTGCCCGACGACACCCGCGACATGCTGCTGCCGCAAAAACGCTTTCTGGGCAACCAGCCCTCTTCCACCCTCGCGTTTGAGGCCATCACCCCGTATTCGCTGGGGATGTTGATGGCACTCTACGAGCACAAAGTGTTTGTGCAGGGGGTGATTTGGGGGATTAACTCATTTGACCAGTGGGGCGTGGAATACGGCAAGCAGCTTGCCCGCCGGATTGAGCCTGAACTACACCATCCACTGCCGCTGACCCATGATGCGTCCACCAATGGCTTGATTGCGCACTATCGCGCCCAGCATTCTCCCCACTAAGCTGCAGCGGCAGGCGGCGGTGATGTTTGCCGCGTATCGTCGTCTTGACCCACCCCGCCCCCGACCTCAAGAGGTGCACAATGTCCCCCGCTCTTCCCGATACCGACAACCTTACCCAGCGGCTGGGCGCTGCACTCACCGCCCGCAAACACACCTTGGCCACGGCAGAATCCTGCACCGGTGGGCTGATTGCGGCGGCCTTAACAGCCGTGGCCGGCAGCTCCGCGTGGTTTGGCTACGGCATTGTCAGCTACGCCAACGCTGCCAAGCAGCAGCTACTGGGCGTATCGCCAGAGACCTTGGCGCAGCACGGGGCGGTTAGTGCGGAAACCGTGGCACAAATGGCCGTCGGGGTGCGCCACCTAGCGCAGGCGGATTGGAGCATCGCCGTCAGTGGCATTGCAGGACCAGGCGGCGGCAGCGTCGCCAAGCCCGTGGGCGGTGTATGGTTTGCGCTGGCTCACGCCGAGGGGGTCGAGACCTTTTGGCGGCACTTTAGCGGTGACCGGCAAGCGGTACGCACCCAAGCCGTAGAGGCCGCACTCTGGGCCTTGTTGCAGCGGGTTGAAGTGCCTAAGGGCTGTTGATGTGTTGCATAGGAAGCCATAGAAATGTGCAAGCTATGGCCACGACGTGCTTAGAGAAATCCTTTCGCGCCCGCGCTGCTTCTATTGCGGTGAGGCATAAGCCGCTACAATTCGGCGATTAACCCCGCCCAGACCGCTTCCACATGGCTAAATCACCCCCCGCTGCCGCCGCACTGACGTTTGAAGCAGCCCTCGCCCAGCTCGATGCCCTTGTTCACACGCTAGAAGCCGGTGACTTGCCGCTAGACGCGGCCTTGGCTGCCTACCAAAAAGGCAGCGAGCTGGTTACGCTGTGCCAAGCCCGTCTGGATGCTGCCGAAGCCACACTCACTGTTTTAGAGGGCGACACCCTCGTTCCCCTTACCCTAGAAAATCCCCATGCCTAACGCACTGCCTCACACTTTTATCGGCTGGATGACCCATATTCAACAGCACATGGAAACCGTGCTGGCGGGCTACCTGCCGCACCCAGACCACACCCCGCAAGCCCTGCACCGCGCCATGCGCTACGCCGCCTTGGACGGCGGCAAACGTGTCCGCCCGCTGCTGGCTTTTGCGGCCAGTGAAATTACCCAAGCTTCGCCCACGGCGGTGGGGGCAGTGGCAGCAGCAGTTGAGTTTATCCACGCCTATTCGCTGGTTCACGACGACCTGCCCTGCATGGACGATGATGTCCTCCGGCGCGGCAAGCCCACCTGCCATGTGGCGTTCGATGAAGCCACCGCCCTGCTGGCTGGGGACGCGCTACAAACCTTGGCTTTTGATGTGCTGACCCGCGAAGACAACACCTTGGATGCCCCCCGCCAAGCCAAACTGGTGCGTGAGCTGGCCAAAGCTTCGGGCTATGCCGGTATGGCCGGCGGCCAAGCCATCGACCTCGCAGCGGTCGGGCAAGCCTTGTCTGTCACCCAGCTTGAATATATGCACCTGATGAAAACCGGCGCACTGATACGCGCTTCGGTGCTAATGGGGGCGCAGGCAGGGCAAAGCCTCTCCGCCGCAGAATCCCAGCAGCTCGAACACTTTGCCAACCGCATCGGGCTGGCCTTCCAAGTGGTCGATGACGTGCTGGACTGCGAAGCCGACAGTGCCACCCTCGGCAAAACGGCTGGCAAAGATGCCGCCCATGACAAGCCCACCTACGTCAGCCTAATGGGCTTGGGTGAAGCCAAAACCTTTGCCCGCCAGCTCCGTGAAGAGGCCTTTGCCGCCCTTGAAGGCTTTGGCTTGCGTGCCGCCCGCCTTGGCGAACTAGCCGACTATATTGTCGTGCGCTCATTCTGAATTCTGGAGACTGCTGGATGACTCTTCCCGCACCCACCCCCCTGCTGGACACCATTCAAACCCCCGCTGACGTGCGTCAGCTCGACCGCAAACAGCTCCCCCAGTTGGCGACCGAACTCCGCGCGTTTTTGGTCGATTCTGTCAGCCAAACCGGCGGGCATTTTGCCTCTAACTTGGGCAGCGTCGAGCTGACCATCGCCCTGCATTATGTGTTCGACACCCCCAACGACCGGCTGGTGTGGGATGTGGGTCATCAGACCTACCCCCACAAAATTCTGACCGGACGGCGGGACAAGATGCATACCATGCGGATGAAAGGCGGCTTGGCTGGTTTTCCTAAGCGTGAAGAATCCGACTACGACACTTTTGGCGTCGGGCATTCCTCCACCAGTATCGCCGCCGCCTTGGGCATGGCGGAAGCCGCCCGCCAGCAAGGCATACAGCGCAAATGTGTGGCGATTATTGGCGATGGCTCGATGACCGCCGGCATGGCATTTGAAGCCCTCAACAACGCCGGCGCGATGGAAACCGACCTGCTGGTGATTTTGAACGACAACGATATGTCGATTTCGCCCAACGTCGGGGCACTGAACCACTACTTCACCAAATTGATGTCAGGCCGGTTTTACGCAGCCGTCAAAGAAGGCAGCAACAAGGTATTGGGCATTGCCCCGCCGCTACAAAAGCTGGCACAGCGCGCCGAAGAGCACGTCAAGGGGATGATGACCCCCAGCACCTTGTTTGAAGAGTTTGGCTTTAACTATCTTGGGCCGATTGATGGCCACGACTTAACCTCTTTGGTCGATACCCTGAGCAATATCCGCAAGCTTAAAGGGCCGCAGTTTCTGCATATCGTCACCAAAAAAGGACGCGGCTATAAGCTGGCCGAAAACGACCCCATTAGCTACCACGGTGTCGCCCAATTTAGCCCTGATAAAGGGCTGACCAGCAAAGCCAGCAGCAAGCCCACCTACACCCAGATTTTTGGCGACTGGCTGTGTGACATGGCCGCCCAAGACCCCCGACTGGTGGGCATTACCCCCGCCATGCGCGAAGGCTCTGGCATGGTGCGCTTTGCCCGTGACTACCCCGACCGTTACTTTGATGTCGGCATCGCCGAGCAGCACGCCGTCACCTTTGCTGCGGGCTTGGCCTGTGATGGCATCAAGCCGGTGGTGGCGATTTACTCCACCTTTTTGCAACGCGCCTACGACCAGCTTATCCACGATGTCGCCTTGCAAAATCTCCCCGTCGTCTTTGCCATTGACCGCGCCGGCTTGGTGGGTGCCGATGGCCCGACCCACGCGGGGGCATTCGACCTCTCGTTTTTGCGCTGCATCCCCAATATGCTGGTGATGACCCCCTCGGATGAAAACGAGTGCCGGCAGTTGCTCTACACTGCCTTTACGTTGGATGCCCCCACCGCCGTGCGCTACCCACGCGGCAGTGGCAGTGGTGTCAAGCCCGATGCCGCCTTTACCGCCTTCCCTGTCGGCAAAGGGGTGTGCCGCCGCGAAGGTGAAAAAATCGCCATTTTGGCCTTTGGCAGCGTGGTCAGCGCGGCCTTGCTGGCTGGCGAAGCACTCAATGCCACCGTGGCGGATATGCGCTTTGTGAAGCCGCTGGATGTCGCTTTGGTGCAAGACCTCGCCCGCCGCCATACCTTGCTGGTGACTGTCGAAGAAAACGTGGTGATGGGCGGGGCGGGCTCGGCGGTGCTCGAAGCCCTCTCCGCACTCAACCTGACCGTCCCCACGCTGCAACTGGGGCTGCCGGATACCTATGTAGAACACGGCGACCCTGCCTTGTTGCTGGCGGACTGCGGGCTGGATGCCGCAGGGATTGAGGCGGCGATTCGGGCACGGTTGGCGGTGTAGGTGGCCTGAAAACCAGTTTATGCACTAGCGTCTTCATGGCCATTTATACCACCTTCAAGCAAGCTCGAATGCTTGGGCATCGCGAACAAGCTCAACCCCTTTTTGCGCTTTGTCGAAAATTACGCATCAACGCATCGCGTGCCGCCTATGCCCAGCTTCCGCTGTTCAGGGCGGCTGCGTAACATCAGTGATTAAGCACGGCTTGGTGCAGTGGGCGGATAGTGACGAGGATGAGGAGTGGGGCGACGAGGGGAGGCGAAACGACAGGGAAGCCGTAAACGTTACCGCCACCGCGTACCCTGTAAAAGCATCAAACCTATTAGCATCAACGATTTTTAAGAATCCGCGCCAAGACGAGGGCGTTGTAAGGAGACAAAATGAGCCAATTCACGTCATTGGAAATGTGCGCTGGGGCTGGTGGGCAAGCTCTCGGCCTAGAAATGGCGGGCTTTGGACACGAAGTGCTGGTGGAAATAGAGCCTCCTGCCTGCGCAACGCTCCGTTTAAACCGTCCTGATTGGAACGTACAAGAGCAAGACCTACGGCGATTTAACGGCCTGCCTTATTTTGGGGTGGACCTAGTCGCCGGTGGCGTGCCCTGCCCGCCTTTCTCTAAGGCTGGGAAACAGCTCGGGGTCGATGATGAGCGTGACCTTTTCCCCGAAGCGTTACGCCTCGTGGATGAATGCCGACCAAAAGCTGTCATGCTGGAAAATGTGCGCGGCCTTCTCGACGCTGTTTTCGATGACTACCGCAACAACATAGAGACACAACTTAAAAAGCTTGGTTATGTGCCCCACTGGCGATTGCTGAATGCCTCTCATTTTGGCGTCACCCAGCTTCGGCCTCGTGTGGTTTTTGTTGGCATTAGAAAAGACCTTGCCGATGGCTTTTTTTGGCCTGAGCCCAAACTCATCATGCCACCGACTGTTGGTGAGCTACTTCATGACCTCATGAAAGCAGAGGGTTGGCGGGGTGCTGATGCGTGGAGAGCGCAAGCGAACACCATCGCACCAACACTGGTTGGTGGCTCAAAAAAACACGGCGGCCCAGACTTAGGCCCCACAAGAGCAAAGAAAGCATGGGCATCCATTGGTGTCTGTGGAATGGGCATTGCGAACGAACCGCCTACCGAGTGCTTCGAAGGGATGCCAAGGCTAACCACTCGGATGGCAGCACGTATTCAGGGCTTCCCTGATGACTGGCAATTTCACGGCAAAAAAACGGCGGTCTATCGACAGATAGGGAATGCCTTTCCCCCACCTGTTGCGTACGCAGTGGCCACGCAAATATTTAAAGCACTTTCCGCAAAACGATTGGTACAGGTCGCCCGATGAACATTCCACCTAATTTTTTGCACGCACGAAAAAGCTTCCACGCTTCGCTACTTAAGACAACGCTAACCATCAATGACAAAGGGGTGCCCAGTAATGCTGACGGCAGCAACAGGAGCAGCATTGCGATTGCCAAGGGCATCGCTGCGCTTTTGAAAGCAGAAACAATTTCTGAACGCCAAGCGGGTCAAACTTCTGGGAATGCGTTCGAAGGGATTTGTGCGGAATATGTAAAAAATACGTTCTTAAAGCTGGGGCACCTTCGCCCCGGTGACTGGGACGTACACCAAGTGTCTGGGCGGAATCGTTTAGAGATTGCCAAATATGAACAATACGCACATTTGATAGCGTTAGATCGGGCAGCAAAAGCCGATCCCGAACTTGCTGCGGCCTTGGGAAGTGACTACACCATCACCCCCGATATTGTCGTGATTAGAGGCTTAGAAAGTGACGACACCATCAACCTTCACGAACTTTTGGTTGATAGCTCAGTAAGCACCAGAGCCAGCTTGCGGGCGGCTGCTGGGGGCAGACCACTTTTACATGCAAGCGTTTCATGTAAATGGACCATTCGAAGTGATAGGGCGCAAAACGCACGCTCCGAAGCGTTAAACCTGATGCGCAACAGAAAAGGCCACCTGCCAAATATTATGGTCGTCACAGCCGAGCCCACACCCAGCCGTTTAGCCTCCATTGCCCTTGGTACTGGCGATATAGATTGCGTTTACCACTTTGCCTTGTATGAGCTTCAGGAAACGGTGAAGGCACTAGGCATGGACGACTCGGCTGAGCTATTAGCCATCATGGTTGATGGTAAGCGGTTAAAGGACATCAGTGATCTGCCATTGGACTTAGCAACCTAAACTGACAAATTCCTTACCAATTGATGTTACGCAGCTGCCCCTGATAGGCTTCTCTGATGAAAAAAGCTGACTTGGATTTGTGATACGGACTATTTTTTGAGCACCTTTGGTACGGCAACGGCGACGGGCTTGTCGGCGATGGTTGACGGCGACGTTAGCCATGACCAGCTCACGCGGTTTTTATCGGTGTAGGAACACACCTCCAAAGACCTATGGAAACAGGTCAAGTCGAACGTCATGTCGGTGGGGCGTGAGGACGGCGTGCTGATTTTTGACGACACGATTCAGGAGAAAACCTAGACCGATGGGAGCGAGTTGATGTGTTGGTAGGTCGTACCGTCAGGGAGATCAGCCTTCTCAATGCGCCGTACTACTGCAATGGCGTCTCCATCCCGGTGGCGTTTGAGCGGGTAACGAAACCAAGGAGGTGTTTCACAAATCCTTGAAGTCCAATGCCAACTTGGCCAAGTCCCCCACGCGAACGCTGCGAAACCAAAGTAACCACGTCTTCATGGCCATTTACACCACCTTCAAGCAAGCTCGAATGCTTGGGCATCGCGAACAAGCTCAACCCCTTTTTGCGCTTTGTCGAAAATTACGCATCAACGCATCGCGTGCCGCCTATGCCCAGCTTCCGCTGTTCAGGGCGGCTGCGTAACATCAGTTACAATGTGAAGCTGTCTTTTATCAGATTGCTTACACCCGCCATGACCACGATTACCATTGTAAAAAAGGGGCGCGAGGTGGCGATTGCCGCCGATAGCCAATCGACTTTTGGCGACACCCGCCTGAGCGCGACCTACGATGCCCGCTCCAATAAAATCTTTCAGCTAGGCGAGAGTTTTATCGGCATTTCAGGCAGTGCCGCGCACGACCTCGTATTTCAAGCCGCCCTCCCCAAGCTTAAAAAGCGCGATTTTTCGAGCCGTGCGGCGATTTTTGACACCTTCCGCCGCCTGCACAGCAAGCTCAAAGACGACTATTTCCTCAAAACCGACGAGGATGAAGACGATCCCTACGAATCTAGCCAGATGACACTGTTGATTGCCAACCCCTCCGGTATTTTTGCGGTGTATTCGATGCGTGAAGTGTACGAATACAATCGGTTTTGGGCGATAGGCTCGGGGCGCGATTATGCGTTGGGGGCGATGAGTGCCGTGTATGACAGCACCGCCACCGCCGCAGAAATCGCCCAGCTGGGAGTCAGCACCGGCTGCGAATTCGACATCAATAGCTCTGCCCCGCACACGCTATATACCGCGAACTTAGCCTAGCCCTAAATCGGTTCATGACCTGTGACCGGCCTCAAGTGGCATGTGGGATGCTGTCCCCCTGCTACAGGACAATCACGCCATGCCACTCTTGGCTTCTGCCATCGTTTCCCCGTGCGTCATGCCCGCGAAAGCAGGTATCTAGGCGAATCAGACCCGCTCAAAGCTCGCCTTTTGTTTAGCAGTGACAAGGGCGGGATTCCCACCTACGCTGAAACAATGGGGAGTGGGTATCTAGCGCGATTGCCCTGCCCCCTGCCGCGCTCTTGGCTTGTTTGGCCTTGGCTCAAAGCAGCCAAGAACGTGTTCAAAGTCTCGCGAACGACGGGTCAGCCAAGGCGAAATTCGGAAAAAAGCGCCGTTGGACTTGAATCCACACGCATGTTTTTTACGAATTTCAACGCAGGATCACCCGAGTCTCGCAGATCGTAAATAGGCTCTAAGAACCGAAACACCCCCTGCAACTCACCCGTGCCGCACACCCTGCCACCCGCCTCACCAAGGAACACCATGCAAGACCAATTGACTCGCTTTGTTTTTGACTCCGCTCCCGCCCGTGGTGCGACCATCCGGCTGGATGCCGCGTGGCAAGCCATGCTCAGCCGCCGCGATTACCCGCCCCGTCTCCGTACTTTGCTGGGCGAACTCACCGCAGCGGGTGCGTTGTTGGCGGCTAACCTCAAATTTGACGGCACATTGATTTTGCAACTGCACGGCAATGCCGCTTTGCAACTCCTTGTGGTGGAAGTCAGCCAAGACACCCTCCGCGCCACCGCCCGCTGGGAAGGCGACGTGCCCGACCATGCCACCTTGGCCGATTTGCTGGGGCAGGGGCGATTTGTGATTACGCTCGACCCCAAAACCGGTGGCGACCCCTACCAAGGCATCGTGGCGCTGGAGGGCGACAGCGTGGCCGCCATGTTGGAGCACTATATGCAGCGGTCCGAGCAGGTCGATACCCGCTTGCTACTCGCCGCCGATGAACAGGTGGCCACCGGCCTGTTGCTGCAAAAGCTTCCCACCGACACCGACAATCCCGACGACTGGCCACGCGTGGTGCTGCTGGCGGACACCTTGGGGCAAGCAGAGCTACTGGCCGCACCGAGCGATGTCCTGCTGCATCGCTTGTTTCACGAAGAAACACTGCAGGTCTTTGAGCCGACCCACTGCCATTTTGCCTGCACCTGCAGCCGTGAACGGGTAGGGGGCATGCTGAAGATGCTGGGGCGGGAAGAAGTTGATGCGGTGGTGGCAGAACAAGGCAGCGTGTCGGTGCAATGTGAGTTCTGTAACCAAAACTATGTTTTTGACGAGGACGACATGGCCTCGCTCTTTCCGTTGCACCTCGACCTGCCCACCGCTGCGCCCACCCCGCTGCACTAAGAAGCTGTTTACGATCTGCGAAACTCGGGTGATCCTGCGTTGAAATTCGTAAAAAACATGCGTGTGGATTCAAGTCCAACGGCGTTTTTTCCGAATTTCGCCTTGGCAACCCCTGCGCCATTGAGATGGTAAACAGGCTCTAAGCGAAAGGCCATGCGCCTAGCCTAGGGGCTGTTGACGCTTCACATTGATTGCACAACGTGCCAACGCCGCCAGTCGGGGTGACTGGCGGCGTTGGCAGGGGACATTCAGCCGTTCAGCCGAATTAAGCCGCAGGCGTTTCTGCTTTTTGGCGCAAGCGCAGGTTCAGTTCGCGTAGTTGCTTGTCGTCCACAGGGCTAGGGGCATGTGCCAGCAGGCATTGCGCACGTTGGGTCTTGGGGAAGGCAATCACGTCACGGATAGATTCCGCGCCGCACATCAAGGTCACCAAGCGGTCCAGACCAAAGGCCAGCCCACCATGTGGCGGCGCACCGAACTTGAGGTTGTCGAGCAAGAAGCCAAACTTGTTTTGCTGCTCTTCTGGCGAAATCTTCAGCGCGTCAAAGGCTTTTTCTTGCACCTCTGCACGATGGATACGTACCGAGCCGCCGCCAATTTCCCAGCCATTCAGCACCATGTCGTAGGCACGGGCGATACACGCCCCTGGGTCGGTCGCCATCAAGTCCTCGTGACCGGCCTTGGGGCTGGTGAACGGATGGTGGCACGCCGTCCAGCGGTCGTCTTCTTCGTCGTATTCAAACATCGGGAAGTCCACCACCCACAGCGGCCGCCATTCGCGGACAAAGTAGCCGCCCGCTTCGCCGCGCTCGTGACCAATCTTGATACGCAGTGCGCCGATGGCTTCGTTGACCACTTTGGTTTTGTCCGCGCCAAAGAAAATCAAGTCGCCGTTGTCTGCACCGGTACGCGCCATGATTTCGGTGAGGGCTTCGACCGACAAGAATTTGACGATAGGCGATTGCAGGCCACTGGTTTCGTCGTTGGTGATTTTGGTCTTGTCGTTGACTTTGATATACGCCAAGCCCTTTGCCCCGTAGATGCTGACAAATTGGGTGTAGTCGTCAATATCCTTGCGGCTCAGTGCGGCACCGCCCGGCACGCGCAAGGCCACCACGCGCCCATTAGGCAAGTCTGCCGCGCCGCGGAATACCTTAAACGTCTCGGTCTTCATCAGGTCGGTCAGCTCGGTAAATTGCAGGCTGACGCGCAGGTCTGGTTTGTCCGAGCCGTACAGGAACATGGCATCTTGATAGGTCATGCGGGGAAAGTCGCCCAGCGAGACATTCAGCACGTCTTGGAAGATATGGCGTGCCATGCCTTCGGTGATGTCCATGATTTCGTTTTCGTCTAGGAAAGAGGTTTCCAAGTCGATTTGGGTGAATTCGGGCTGGCGGTCAGCCCGCAAGTCTTCGTCACGGAAGCATTTGGTGATTTGGTAGTAACGGTCAAAACCGGCCACCATCAGCAGTTGCTTAAACAGCTGGGGCGATTGGGGCAGGGCAAAAAATTCGCCCGGATGGACACGGCTAGGCACCAAATAATCGCGTGCGCCTTCTGGGGTGGAGCGGGTGAGCATCGGGGTTTCGATGTCAATAAAGCCTTGTTTATCCAGATAGTTCCGCACATCCATAGCCACGCGGTAGCGCAGGCGCAGATTTTTTTGCATGACGGGACGGCGCAGGTCAATGACGCGGTTGGTCAGGCGGACGTTTTCGGACAAGTTTTCGTCGTCGATTTGGAAGGGCGGGGTGGCGGCGGTGTTCAGCACTTCAATCCCCTTGGCCAGCAGTTCAATTTCGCCAGAAATCAGGTTGGCGTTACTCGTGCCTGCTGGACGCTCGCGCACCACACCGGTAATCGACAACACAAACTCGCCACGGCAGCCATCGGCGGTGCTAAAGGCTTCGGGGGTGTCAGGGTCAATCACCACTTGCACCAAGCCTTCGCGGTCGCGCAGGTCGATAAAGATGACCCCGCCGTGGTCGCGGCGGCGATGCACCCAACCCTTGACGGTGACGGTTTGGCCAAGGAATTTTTTGTCGATAAGACCGCAGTAATCAGTACGCATGGTGTGTAAGGTTTTCTTGTTTAATGAGGGAGGGAAGGTTTAATGGGCTTGATAGATTTACTGGGGGAGACCACGCCCATCGAGATGATGTATTTCAGGGCATCGTCCACGCTCATGTCTAGCTCGCGGGTGGCACTTTTGGGGACGAGCAAAAAATAACCGCCAGTAGGGTTCGGCGTGGTGGGCACATAGACACTGACAAAATCTTCGTCCAGATGCTCAGCGACTTGTTTGCTGGGCGTGCCGGTCAAAAAAGCAATCGTCCAGATGTCTTGATGCGGAAAGCGAATCAACAGGGCTTTAGAAAAAGCCTGTCCGCTGCCAGAAAGCAAGGTATCGCTGACTTGCTTAACGCTGTTGTAAATGGTTTTAACCACGGGAATCCGCCCAAGCAGGGCATCCCAAAGCTGCACCACTTTTTGCCCCAAGATATTGGCGGCCAAAAAACCGGTCACCAGCACCACCAACAAAGCCAGCACCAAGCCGCTACCCGGGATGGCCATGCCAAACCAGCGGGTGGGCTGCAGTGCGCTGGGCAGCCAGTTCACCATGCTGTCCATGGTCGAGATAATCGACGACAGCACCCACAGGGTAATGGCAAACGGCAACCAAATCAGCAGGCCGGTCAGCAGCCATTTTTTGAGGGATTTCATGCGCAGCCACCACAGCCGCCGCCCGCCACCCCACAAGGTGGCGCTTCGGGTTTTTTCTGGCTGTGTTTAAAGTCGGTTTGATACCAGCCGCTGCCCTTGAGCTGAAAACCGGCAGTGGATAGCTGCTTGGCGTAGGCATCACTGCCGCAGCTGGGGCAGGCGGCAATCGGGTCGGCACTCATTTTTTGTAGGTGTTCTTGCGTATGTTGGCACGCGGTGCAGCGGTATTCGTAAATTGGCACGGTGAACCCCTATTGGCAGAAGACGGCGCGAAATGCGCTGCAGTGCAGCACGACCGTAAGCACAACGGTCTAGCAAAGTTAGAAATTATAGCTTACTGATAGTGTAACAAAAACCTTTTAGACTGCTGCTGACCGGTGGCTTTTGGCTTTGGTCCACACCGAACTTTTACAGCAAATGGCTTGAAACCCTTCTTGTTGCAGGGCAATATGGCGGGTACTTTACTTTTCTATGTTGCCTGCATTTGTATGGGCACACCGAAATCAAAACACTTAACCTAGACCGGAGACTCCCCCATGATGAATATCGCCAACCTGTTGCAAGGTAAAAAAGGCCTCGTTGTTGGTATCGCTAACGACAACTCCATTGCTTACGGTTGCGCCCGCGTGCTGCATGATTTGGGTGCTGACCTTGCCATCACCTACCTCAACGAAAAAGCAGAACGCTTTGTATCTCCGCTGGCGCAGTCGCTGGAAAGCACCATCGTCACCCAAATGGACGTGGAAAAACCAGGTGAACTCGCGGCCACGTTTAAATTGATTGAAGAAAAATGGGGCAAGCTGGACTTTGTGATTCACTCCATCGCCTTTTGCCCAATGGATGATTTGCATGGGCGGGTAGTGGATTGCTCCCGCGAAGGCTTTTTGCAAGCCATGCACGTTTCCTGCTTTTCCTTGGTTGAAATGGCCAAGCTGGCCGAACCCCTGATGCACGAAGGCGGCTCGATTATCACCATGAGCTACTACGGCGCAGATAAAGTGGTTGAAAACTACAACATCATGGGGCCGGTCAAGGCCGCGCTGCAATCCACCGTGCGTTATCTGGCGGCTGATTTGGGCTACAAAAAGATTCGCGTTCACGCCGTGTCGCCAGGCCCATTGCGTACCCGTGCCGCATCGGGCATTGCCCACTTTGACAAGCTGATTGAAGAAGCCATTGCCCGCACCCCAGAAGGCCGTTTGGTGGACATCGAAGACGTGGGCATGACCACCGCCTTCTTGGTGTCTGATGCCGCCCGCGCCCTGACCGGCGAAACCATCTATGTGGATGGTGGCTTCCACAACATGGCCTAAGAACCTGTTTACGCTCTGCGAGACTCGGGTGATCCTGCGTTGAAATTCACAAAAAATGCGTATGGATTCAGTCCCAACGGCCTTTTTTTCTGAATTTCGCCTTGGCTGACCCTTCGTTCGTGAGAGCGTAAACAGGCACTAACGCCTATTGGTGTCCATACCTGACCCCGCAAGCCCCCACCCTCACCCGCTTAATCGCTGGCCGCATAGAGTGGGGGCTGCGGCCATTTCTACCCCTCAAAAACCAAGACCCCACTATGACCCGCGACCAATTTGCATTTGAAGACATCCTAGAAGAAGCCGAGCAGCTCGGCCCCTTGTCGATGGCGGTGACCCACCCGTGCAGCGAAGAATCTTTGCTGGGTGCGGTGCAAGCCGCACAACACGGCATCATCACGCCCATCTTGGTGGCACCCCTCGTCAAGCTGCAAAAAACCGCTGCTGAATTTGGGGTCGATTTAAGCCCCTACCGGATTATCGACGTGCCCCACAGCCACGCTGCCGCTGAAGTTTCGGTGGAACTGGTCAATAAGGGCGAGGCTTTTGCCCTGATGAAGGGCAGTTTGCATACCGACGAATTCATGACCGAGGTGCTGAAAAAACAAGGGGGGCTGCGTACCGAGCGCCGCTTGTCTCACGTCTTTATCATGCGGGTGGAGAGCTATCCGCGTTATCTGTTTATTACCGATGCCGCCATTAACATTCACCCCGACTTGGCGGTGAAGCGCGACATCACCCAAAACGCCATCGACCTAGCCCACCTGCTGGGGATTGCCCATCCCAAAGTGGCCATTTTGTCGGCGGTGGAAACCGTCAACCCCAATATCCAGTCCACACTGGATGCCGCCGCCCTGTGCAAAATGGCCGACCGTGGCCAAATTACCGGCGCGATTTTGGATGGCCCTTTAGCGTTTGATAACGCCATCTCTGCCGAAGCGGCCCGCACCAAAGGGATTATTTCGGCGGTGGCGGGCGACCCCGATATTTTGGTCGTACCGGACTTTGAATCCGGCAACATGCTGGGCAAGCAGTTGTGTTACTTGGCCGCAGCGGCTTCGGCGGGGGTGGTGATGGGGGCGCGGGTGCCGATTGTGCTGACCAGCCGCTCCGAAGATGCCGCCGCCCGTCTGGCTTCGGCAGCAGTGGCCAGCGTGATTGGCCACAAGTGGGCGGCCATGTTGCAGGCACGGCTATGAAGCACGGCTTACTGACGCTGAACGCCGGTTCGGCCACGCTTAAATTTGCCTTTTTCAGCCTCGACCACACCCCGCCCCGCTTGGTTTATCGCGGCAGTGTTGATGGCGTGGGGCGAGAAAGTGCCCAGCTCCGCTTCTCGCTGGCCGAGGAGGGCACGCCGCCCGCCCGCCAAACCCTCTCGCCGGCCACCCACACCGATGCCCTTCAGGCCGTCTTGCGCGTGGTTGCCGAGCGCGGCGAGACGCTGGCGGCGGTGGCGCATCGGGTGGTGCATGGCGGCGTGTTTTTTGACCGTGCCATCCGCTTGGATGCCGCCGCGCTGGCGCAGCTCGAAACGCTGATTCCACTCGCCCCGCTACACCAGCCAGTGGGCTTGGCAGCCATTGCTGCCGTTACCCAATTGGCCCCTGACCTGCCGCAAATTGCCTGCTTTGACACGGCTTTCCACACCACGCAAGACCCCCTCGCCACCCGCTTTGGCATCGCCCAGCATTGGCACGAAGCCGGTGTGCGGCGGTATAGCTTCCACGGGCTGTCGTATGCCGCCATTGCCCGCCAACTGCCCGCCACGCTGGGTACGGTCGCGGAGGGGCAGGTGGTGGTGTTGCATTTGGGCAGTGGCTCTTCGGCCTGTGTGCTGCACCACGGGCGCAGTGTCGCCACCAGCATGGGGATGAGTGCCGCCGAAGGGCTGATGATGGGGACGCGTCCGGGCAACCTCGACCCCGAGGTGGTGCTGTGGTGGATGGAAAACAGTGGGATGGACATTGCCGCTGTGCGCCGCGAGCTTTACAAGGCCAGCGGCTTGCTGGGCGTGTCTGGTCTGTCGGCTGACCTGCGCGACTTGCTGGCTTCTCCCCGCCCCGAAGCCGAGTTGGCGATTGAGCTGTATTGCTACCGCGCCGCCCGCGAGGTGGGGGCGTTGGCGGTGCAGGCCGGGGGATTGGATGCGCTGGTCTTTACCGCTGGGGTAGGCGAACACAGTGCCGAGGTGCGGCAACGCATTTTGGCGCGGCTGGCGTGGCTGGGCTTTAGTCTAGACCCTGCTGCCAACCTCGCCCATGCCACCTGCCTGACCACGGCAGATAGCCGCCTCTCGGCGTGGGTCATCCCGACGGATGAAGAGGGGCAGATGGCGCGGGAAGCGGCAGCGGTGTTGGGGGTGCGGTAGCCCAGCCTGTTTTTTTGCGTCTCCTGCTGGGGAATCAAGCCAACGTAGGTCGGATTTCAACCCGACACAGGGGCAAGACCCAACACCCCACCTAATGCCGCACGCCATCCCGTGCCAAACACGCTTCGTAGCGGCCATTGACGCGGTTGGCAAACCACTCGGTGGTCAGCTTGCGGACAATTTTGGGGCTGTTGAGGGTGATTTGCGGCATGGCTTCGCGGGGGACGGCACGGCCTGCTTGGCGGTCGGCCAGCGCGAACAGCCGCTGATACAGCACGGTACGGCTAAAGCTGGCCATTTTTTCTTGGCGAATATCCCGCTGAATTTCTGCCGCCGACAAGCCGAGTCGGGCGGCGAGGTCGTTCAACGCCAATTGGCTGCTGCTCGGGGCGCCGCTCGGCGCACCATCGCGGTAAATCAGCAAATCCCCATCGCTGACCAATGCCCGCCCCGAGAGTCGTGCCACGACCTGTTGCACAGCAGCATTGCGGCTGGCGTAAGGACCGGCGTTAAAGTCGGCAAAACGGTAGCGCATGGCGGTGTAGTCGGCGGGAAAATCCAGCAGATGGGCAATGCCAAAATACAGCCCCCCTTTGCGGCTAAACACTTCACTGCGCACGCTGCCTTTGCGCGGATAAGGGTAGGGTTTGGCGCGGATAAGCTCTTCGGCAAAGGTGACACTGACCTGCATCGGCCCCCCCGTGCGGATGGGGTTTTTCATCGCCACGGGCAAGCCAAGGCGTTGGGCATCGGCACTCATGTCCTCAAACAGCGTGTTCATTTCTTTTTCACTGCGTAGCCGGTCAATGCGCGAGGTGTAGCTTTCCCCCGTCACCGAGTTTTTGCTCAAGGCCAGCCGGAGCGCGGGCATCGGCACCAGTCCCCCTGCTTTTTCGGCGATTTTCTTCCAGACGATATCGCCCAAACCCGGCACAGTGGGGTCGGCCTGCCATGTGGACTCTTGCTCAATCACCGCCATCGCTGCACAAAATTGGTCGGTGCGATAGGGTAGATTCAGCGCGGTAAAGGCGGTCACGATGTCTTGCGTCCAGCCTGCCTTGTCTTTGACTGTGCTGGGCAGCAAACGGCTGACGGCAGCCCGTGCGGCGGCTTCGGTCGGATAGGTTGGAAACGGCGAGCTCGGCGGGGTGACGACGACCGGCGGCGGGACGGGCGGGCGGGGTGGTATCGGCGGAAGGGAGGGGTTCGGCGGGTCAAAAATAGGCGATCCGCTCGGCAGTTGGGTGGCGCACCCTGACAGTAAAACCAAGGTGAAGCAGGCGGCAAAAATACGCATAGGGCAAGACCGTGTTGGGCTGAAGTCGGGAGAAGGGGCATGCTGCCGGATACCGTGGCATCGCAGGGGGCGGCAGAGAAATGGGCTTGGGATGCGCACAACCCAAGCGGTTGCAAAAGCGAAATAGACCAAAAGAGCGGTGTTGACCTGCAGCCAATACCGCTTTATTTGGCGTATTTCAGCGCAGGATTATCCGCGTCTCGCAAACCGTAAACAGGGGGTTAGTGCTGGCTGTCGGGTGGGGTATCAAAGTCTGCTTCGGTGGGGTCTTGGTCGCTGGGGACGCGGTAGCCTTCGCTCACCCATTCGCCAAGGTCTATCAGCTTGCAGCGACGGCTACAAAAGGGGCGGAAGGGGCTTGCACTTGACCACGGCACATCGGCGCGGCAGGTGGGGCAAGAAACCGTGGTAGGCATGGCATCCAGTCAATTCAAGGGCAGGGCGGGAGAAAGCCAGAAGCGATTCAGCCCGTGGGGTTAAAGCTTACAAGAGGCAAGGTGAAAATGAACATCCATCTCCGCTTGTATGCCACGCTCGTGCTGGGTGGGGGGGCGCAAAAACCGCACGTTGACCATATGCCGATTGGAGCTCACCTCGGGCACGACGGCTAATTCGGGGGAAAGGCCTATTCTGACCAGCTGCGCCACGTGCCCGCCTGACATCTGCTGAAACTTACCTTTTTTGGCCAGCAAGCTTACCGGCCTGCCATTTTCACGCAGCAGCTTGAGCAAGACGGCCACCATGTCCCGCATCCCCAGCAGCGGTGCTTGGTAGCCAAGCAAGTCCTGGCGACGGACTTCGGTAGGCTGCTTTTGCCAGTAGGCGTAAGCGGGAATGTCAAATTGCCCCGCCCCGCCCACCAAAGTGGTGCGTTGGCGAATACTCGACAGCCATTCGCTTTCGCGGATTTCGTTGCCAAAGCGGCTGGTCAACTCAAGCTGCTGGTCGTGGATATGCTCAATGTTGTCTAGGGTGTTTTCGAGTGTATCTTCGGCAATGGCGGGATTGTCGCGCAAACCTTCGAGGCGCACGCGCTGCCGCTCCAGCTCTTGCAAAAATTCCGATTTAATATCGCCGCGCGCGCCAATTTCTGCAAGGTCAAACAGCATCATAATGGCGGCGTGGTGGTCGTCTGAGGTGTCTTGCCCGATAAAGTGGGCAAGCGTGCTAAACGCGCTTTCTAGTCGGAGCAAAGTGCGGATGCGTTCGGAGGTGGGGAATTCGTAGAAGATCACGTTGCCGCTAACAGAGAAAAGGGTTGTTTGACGAGGTGGTCAAGGAAGCTCACCGCGTGACAGGGCGAGATAATAACGGTGTTTGTCTTGGACTTGAAGCACAAGCGCGGCAAACCCCCCTGCATTGTCGATAACATCATCGGCACAGGCCAGCCGCGCCTGACGGCTGGCTTGGGTGGCCATGACTTGCTGCGTTTGCGCCAAGCTCCAACCGTTACGCGCCATGACCCGTGCTTGTTGAATCGCTTCGGGGCAATCCACCACCAGCACGCGGTTGACCAAGGGCAAATAAACCTGCGTTTCCACCAACAGCGGCACCACCAACACGGCGTAAGGCGCGGTGACCTGTGCCAGTGCTGCCGCCACCTCTGCCCGTATCATCGGATGCAAAATCCCTTCGAGCTGTGCCCGCGCTGCTGCATCGCCAAACACCAAGGCACGCATGGCTGCGCGGTCTAACGCGCCATCTGCCGCTACCACGCCCACACCAAATGCAGCGCGAAGGGCGGGCATGGCGGCACCCTGCGGGGTGGTCAGGGCATGGGCAATGGCATCGGTATCGACTACCCGTGCCCCTGCGGCACCCAATTGGTCTGCCACGGCGGTTTTACCGCTGCCAATACCGCCGGTAATCGCCAGCACAAAGGGGTGGGTCGCAGAAAAAGGAGGCGCGGTTTTCATGCGGGGTCGTCCTTGTCTCAATGGGGTTTAGGTGCGCGAATCGCCGCCATTATGCAGGGTTTTGACGGATGCCAGCACAGCGACTGGGGTTTTCTTGGTGTCATTGCGGATATTGTGCAACGCACTCTGTGGTGGCCGGTAGACCCTGCAACAGGGACTTGCTTCTATCACCCACCCTGCCTGCGTGCCGCCTTCATCCTTGCGTGACCGCCAAGAGGGCGCGCGCTGTCCCTAGCCTCCCCACGTCGTTTTCTGCGCAGTCTGAGCATACCGACTACAATCTGCCCATGATTCCCTTGCTTGCCGGTCTATTGGTTAGCTTTTTTCCTCTCAGACAGCGCACCCCTTGGCTGTTATTTACCTGAACGCCCCTCCATGAAAAAAACAGACCTCTACAAAAACTTGGCACTCAAAATTGACCGCGAAATGAAACAAGCCACCACCCCAGACCGCTTTGGTCAAGGCGAAGTCCTCGACCGCAAAGCCCAGCGCAAGCTCGACCAAGCCAAAGGACTGGTGCCGTTTGCGGTCAAGCTCGATGCCCAGTTGACCGAATCCCTCCGCACCCTTGCGGCTTCTCGCCAAATTGGGCTGAATGAACTGGTGGGCGAGCTGCTCGAAAAAGGGCTGGCCGCCGCGTAAACACAGACCTTAAACCGGCTTTAAATGCGCCCTTAATCTGTCCCTCTCTCTCTTCTCGGAAAATACTGGTCATGGCTTCTGAATCCCCACTCCCTTTGTCTACCGAAGCCCCGTTTGTCGGGCTTGCCCCTTTTCTTCGGATGAGTGTTGCCGGAGAAGCCTTGATGCCTATCGGCCAAAGTCTGCTGGCCGAAGCGCAACAATATTTGGAAGATGCCAATCTCTGGATGAACCTGTCCGTGGTGATGCAGATTTTGGGGCAGCGTGAAATTGGCGTGCAAATCCAGTCGCAAGCCCTAGAACTTAAACGGGTTTATACCTTGGCTGCCGCCCAACAACCTGCCGTGTTGCGGGTATTGATGTTGGTTGCCCCGGGCGATGTGGCGGCCAATACCCCCCTCGATTGCCTGCTGGAAAACAGCGACATCGACCTGATTTTTTACTACCTCACCCCGAACAACCCCTTTGCCGAGCCGATTCCAGACCACGACGTGCTGATGGTTGCCGTGGGCGAAACCACCGAAAGCAAGCAGTATTTGACAGGACTGGCCGAAGCCTTGGCCGACTGGCCCAAGCCCATCGTCAACCTGCCGCAGTACATCCCCGCCACCGACCGCGAAGTGGCCAGCCAACAGCTCCAAGCTATCCCCGGCCTGCTGATGCCCCCCACCCACTTGGTGTCACGCCAAATGCTGAACGTGGTGGCCAGCCAGCAAGCTCCCCTCGTCGCCTTAGTCAAAGATTGCCAGTTTCCGCTGATTTTGCGCCCTATGGGCTCGCAAGCAGGGCGGGGGCTGGAACGGATAGACACCCCTGCCGCCATCGCCGACTACCTGACGCGGGTCGAAGGCGAGGTGTTTTTCTTGTCGCAGTTTATTGATTACAGCAGCCCCGACGGCCAGTTCCGCAAATACCGGATTGCCCTGATTGATGGCCAGCCCTTTGCCTGCCACATGGCGATTTCGGCCAACTGGATGGTGCACTACGTCAATGCTGGCATGTATGACGAAGCCGCCAAACGGCAAGAAGAAGCCGATTTTATGGACACCTTCCCTGCCTTTGCCCAACGCCACGCCACAGCACTGGCCGCCATCCAAACCCGTATTCCGCTGGATTACCTGCTGATTGATTGCGCCGAAACCCAAGACGGGCAACTGTTTATCTTTGAAGTGGACCATGCGATGGTGGTGCACGCCATGGACCCACCCGACCTCTTCCCCTACAAGCAACACCACATGCAAAAAGTCCGCGAGGCCATGCGCCAGTATTTGTGCCGACGGGCGGGGGTTGCCTTGCCACAAGGCGGTGCGGCATGAACACCAATCCGCGCAATGCCCTGAACTTCTCCGGCGGCCCTGGTGCCCTGCCCGAAACCGTGCTGCAGCAGCTAGAGCAGGCCATTCTCAGCGTGCCCGAAGTCAGCTTGTCGATTTTGGGCATTAGCCACCGCTCCGATTTTTTTGCCGCTGTGGTTGCCGAAGCCGAGGACAACATCCGCACCCTGCTGGGGCTGACTGACGACTACCAAGTGTTGCTGCTGCAAGGCGGCGCAACCCAGCAGTTTTCGATGGTGCCCATGACTTTGCTGCACGGCGATACCCCGCCTGCCGACTATCTGCACACCGGCTATTGGAGCGGCAAAGCCCTGCCCGAAGCGCGGTTGGCGGGGCCGATTCGGGTGGCGTGGAGCGGCGAAGCCAGTGGCTTCCACCACTTGCCGAGTGAAGACGAACTGGGGCTATCCCCCGATGCGCCCTATTTGCACTATGTGTCGAACGAGACGGTCGAAGGCTTGCAGTTTCAGCGGGTGGTGGGGCTAGAAGGCGTGCCGCGTGTCTGCGATATGTCGTCAGATTTTCTGTCCAAGCCCTGCGAAGCCGACCGCTTTGCCCTCATCTACGCCCATGCCCAAAAAAATATTGGGCCGGCAGGGGTGACGGTGGTGGTGATACACAATGACGTGATTGCCCAAGTCCCCGAAGGCCTGCCCAGCTTTTTGGATTACCGCGTGCAAGCCAAAGCGCACTCCAACTTCAACACGCCGCCGGTGTTTGCGATTTACACCGTGCTGCTGGTAACGCGCTGGCTGCTGCACGACATCGGCGGGCTTGCTGCGATGGCGCAGATTAACCAGACCAAGGCTGCCACGCTCTACGCCGCCCTAGAGGCCAGCGCGGGCTTTTATCGCGGCTGGGCGGCGACGGCTGACCGCTCGCTGATGAACGTGGCGTTTAACTTGCCCACCCCCGCCCTAGAGCAGCAATTTCTTGCCGAGGCACGGGCAGCGGGCTTTTCTGGCCTCAACGGCCACCGTGCCATTGGGGGGCTACGGGCTTCGATTTACAACGCCCTTGCCCTTCCTGCGGTGGAGAAGCTGGTGGGCTTTATGGCGGACTTTCAGCGGCAAGTTCGCTAGAGCCTGTTTACAGTCTTTTTAAACGCAGCGACTTGGTCGGACTGAAACCCCGCCGCGAGTGGCAGC
>ERZ724510.427-NODE-427-length-24274-cov-11.103803_pt1 | contig 24274 bp, 18 predicted proteins | sample MGYA00376043_ERZ724510 | MGnify/ENA primary metagenome ERZ724510 (study PRJEB28724, sample SAMN07190888) | wastewater metagenome | isolation source: influent of sewage treatment plant in Hong Hong | place: USA: Christiansburg, Virginia | collected 2016-03-01 ... | reverse complement strand
TCGGCTTCCAGCATGGTTTTCACTTTTTCCAGGAAAGCCATGTTGTTGTTCAGCGCCAGATCACCCACCTTGATGACCGGCACCCCGGCCAGCGGGCCTTCAGTGGTGATGCCTTCCTGGCTCAGGCTGAAATTTTGCGCCGGCAGCATGTTTTTATACATGTTCAGCCGCAGCTTGGCCGACTGCTGGGCGGCCAGAAAATTGTCTTCCAGCGCAATGGCAATCCCGCTCATTTGCTGGGACAGATGCTCATGCACCTGTCTGACCGCCGTGCGGTTGGACGACCAGGATAAAAAGCCGATCAGGGCGGAAAAAACAACCGCAATCACCAGCGAAGCCATGATGGCAATGGCAGTGGCCAGTGGCAAATTTTTGATGCGCAAGGTAACTCTCCTCTTGGCGGGGAGACGCTGGCGAACAGGGGCCGCGTCTTTTTTTTGTGAACACAATCAGACAAACGCCCCGGTTGTGCTTGTCTGACCAATCAGTGATACCAAAAACCCCGCTATGACACAAGCAGTTTTTCACAAAAAATAAATAATGATTAGCATTATCGTGCAATACAGCAGCAGCCAAAATGGGCTGGCCAGAAGGGGGATATGGCACAAAATGTCCGTTGCTTGGCAGGGGCCGGCATGGCCGGTGAACCAGGTGAAGCAAGGTCAGCAAACGCCAATCAAACCAATCACATAAAACCATGATTTATATTGATTTTTATGGAAGAAAACCCAGTTTTGGCACACTAGGCTTGCCGTCGGCCAGCCCGGTGGGTTGATGGCTCTTGCTGGCGGGTGCTCAAGCGATGGCGGCCTGCCTTGCCAGCGGGTTCAGGCCCTTGCTTGAGTGGCTGCATTATGCGGTAAGGGAAATTTACGCTGACACCAGGCGGGTTTGGCCAAGGGTAATGGATAAATATTTTGCATTTTTTCTGGCGGTTTTTCCCACCCAGGCCGGCTGTTTTGCCCGATCCGACGGTGGCACCCGCCCGCTGGGCACAGGCGCAGTGGATGCACAATCTGTCGGCCACCGCGCCGATTTTTGCCCCTGGCCTGATACAATGGCGTGCTTATAGGTTTCACGTATTTGTTTCTCACAAGGATGACATCAATGAGCGCTACCCTTGACATCGCCGTGGTCGGTGCCACTGGCACCCTGGGCCGGGCCCTGCTGGAGGTGCTGGGCGACAGCCGTTTTCCGGTGGGAAAACTCTACCCGCTGGCCAGCGAACGGGCGGCAGCGGAAGGCGACACGGTCACCTTCCGTCGTCATGACTTGAGCGTGGGAGACACCGAAGGCTTTGATTTTGCCAAGGTTCAACTGGTGTTGTTGGCGGTGCCGGCTGCGCTGGCCGATAGCCTGGCGGCAGATGCCACCGAAGCCGGTGCGGCAGTGCTGGACTTATCTGCCGCCCAGCGGCATAACCCGGCGCTGGTGCTGGCCGACCTGAATTGCAGCGGCCCGGCGGCCGGGCAACGGGTAGTCTGTCCGGACGGTTTGAGCCTGGCGCTGGCCAGCTTGCTGGACGGCCTGGCTCCAGCCGGCGTGGAAATGGCCGATATCACCGCACTGCTGCCGGTCTCGGCGCATGGCCGGGCGGCCATGGATGAACTGGCCGGGCAAACCACCGCCTTGTTCAACCTGAGCGAAACCACCACGCAGGTATTCGACCGGCGCATGGCGTTCAACCTGCTGCCGGCCTCGCTGGCCGAGCATCAGCGCCAGCATGCCGACATCACCCGCCTGCTGGGCAGCCCGGCAGTGGGCCTCAGCCTGAACCTGGCCACCGCCCCGCTGTTTTTTGGTGCCACCCTGGCGCTGACCTTGCGCGGCAGTGCGGTGAACCTGGATGCGGTGCGGGCGGTATGGGCAGCCAACACGCTGATTCGACTGGAAGACGACGCCGCCGCGCTTAGCCCGGCTGACGCCGCCAGCCGGCCCGATCTCACCGTGGCCGGCCTGCAGCAGCAGGGCAGCCAACTGTGCGCCTGGGTGGCATTTGACCCGGTGCGCTGGGCGGCGCTGCATGCGCTGCGCCTGTCGGCACGCACGCTGGCGGCGCTGCATCAGCCAGCCTGAGGGTTTTTCTGATATATATAAGCGCCAGTCCGCCCGGCCAATGCCGGCAGACTGGTGGTAGAAACACTGAATTCGCATGGCATTTTACCTCCATGCTGGTTATCATCCGTGAGATTAGCGTTGGCCCGATGGTGGGCTGACGCGTGTCCAGCACGCCGCGTGGGCGGTGCATGGACCTGTTTCAGACACTCGTAAGGGCAGGCTTCGTGGCGATTCGATCGAAACTTACCGCCAGTGCATTGGCGCTGGCGCTTATCAGCACGACGCTCCCGGCGGTCGCCGGCGGGCTGGGGCGCATGCATGTGCAATCCGGGCTGGGCCAGCCGTTCCGGGCAGAAGTGGATATCACCGGCATTCGCACCCAGGACCTGAGCAAGCTCAAGGTCAGCCTGGCCCCGCCCAGCGCCTTTGCCGAAATGCAGATGGATTACCCGGAGGTGCTCAACAGCCTGAAAGTCAGCGTCAGCCGCAAAGCGGATGGCAAGCTGGTGGCCAAGGTGCAGGGCAACCAGCCGATCAGCGATCCTTTTCTGTTTTTGCTGATGGAGCTGAACGACGACGGCGCGCGCACCTTTAAGGAATTCACCGCGCTACTTGAGCCGGTGGAAGGCCCCTTGCCAGCGCTGCCGGTCAGCGCCGAGCAGGCCAAGCCTGCCGCCAGCCCGGCACCAGCAGCAACGCCCGCCCCCGCGGCCCCTGCGCCAGCCACCCCGGCTTCCCCGGCAGCCGCGTCTCCTGTGCCCCCTGCGGCCAGCGACAAAGCCACCGCCACAGGTAAACCTGCCGACACCAAACCCGCCCCCGCCAGCCCGCCACAAGACAGCAAGGCCAGCAATGAACCCTTGCCCGTAGCGGGCCAGCACAAGGTCAAGCCCGGTGAAACCCTGTCGGGCGTTGCCGCCCGGCTCAAGCCCGCCGATGCCTCGCTGGAACAGATGATGGTCGGCCTGTACCGCAATAATAGCGGGGCATTTGCCGGCAATATGGACAAACTGCGCGCCGGAGAAACCCTGGACGTGCCCACCGCCGCCAGCGTGCGCGCCATTCCGCCCGCCCAGGCGCTGGACACCGTGCGCGCCCAGGTCAAGGACTGGCGCAACTACGTGCTGCGCTCGGCGGATGCCGCCAGCGCCAGCGCGGCGCAGCCGCCCAGTCAGGGCAAAACCGCGCCAACCGACGCCAGTGCGCAAGTGGCCCCCGCCGACAGTAAGCAGGATGTGCTGAAACTGTCCAAGGTGGAGGGCAAGCCCACAGAGCCGCAGGAACGCGCCGCCCAGTTGGAAGAAGAACTGGTCACCCGGGAAAAGCAGCTGAAAGAAGCCGGCGACCGCATTGGCGTGCTGGAAACCCAGCTGGAAGAAATGCGCAGCCTGCTGGCTTTGCGCTCGCAAGCGGGTGCCCAGGCGCAGAAACAGGCCGAAGACAACGAAGCTGCGGCGGCGGGGGGGGAATCGAAAAAACCGGCCCCCGCCCCGGCCAGCGCCAGCGCCAGCAGCCTAGGCAACAGCGACAGCATGGTGCTGGTTGGCGGGCTGAGCGCAGCGGCGATTCTGGCCGGTGGGCTGGCCTATGCCCACCGCCGCCAGGATGCGCTAAAAGCCTTTTTTGCCCGCCTGTTGGCCCGTCGTCCGCGTAAGCCCAAAGAAGACGCGCCAGCGGATGAAGCCTTGCCGGCCAGTGTGGCCGCCGTGGCCAGCGACGCCAGCGACGCCAGCGAGGAAGACCCGCTGCAGGTGGCCGATCGGCTGATTGAATACGGCAAACTGGCCCAGGCCGAAACCGTGCTGATGGCCGCGCTGCAAAAAACCCCAGACCGCCATGAACTGCGCCTGAAACTGCTCAAGGTGTATTACGCCACCCCGCTGGTGGACAAATTCAATGTCCAGGCCGCCCGCCTGCTGGATGCCGTCAGCAAGACCAGCCCGTTGTGGCTGCAAGCGCTGGAAATGGGCCGCAGCCTTGATCCGAATCATCCGCTGTATGCCGCGCCCGTGGTCAGCGCACCGGTCGAAGCGGCAGACTTTGGCTTTGATGAGCCTGATCCACTGCCACCGCCGGTTGTCGCACCTGCTCCGGTTGAGGCTGCCAAGCCTGCGCCAGCCGCGCCTGCCCCGGTTGAGGCAGATCCATTTGGCATGGATGGCGACGATTTCCTGCTGCCTGACGATGCCGTGATGCAGGGCGGCGGCAGCTTTACCCCGGATGCGTCCGACATTGAGCAGGAAGAAAAACCGCTGCTCAATTACGATTTCCAGCCGGAAAACAAGGGCAAGCAAGCCGAAGAAGTCAAGGCTCCACCGCCACCGCCGCCGCCAGCCTCGCAAGACTTCTCGATGGATGAGCTGTTTGACTTTGGTGATGTGGGCGCTGCACCTGCCGCCGCTGCCGCACCTGTGGCAGCCGAAGCGGCACCGAAACCCGTGGCACCCGCCACCCCGGCTGCGATTGCCGACCCGGTGGCCGACACGCTCAGCCAGGAGGATCTGGACGACCTGTTTGCCCAGCCCACTCCGACCCCCGAGCCGGCACCCGTCGAGGAAGCGGAAGAAGCGCTCGACATCGACGCGCTGATTGCCGCCGAGCAAGCCAAACAAGAAGCCGAAGCCAAGGCCGAAAAAGCCGCCCGTGCGGCTGCCGCTGCCGAAGCAGCCAAGCGTTTGCATGAAGATATGGCGCTGGATTTTGACGGCATTCTGGAAGACACCGTACCACAAGTGCCGGCGCTGGATCTGGCCGCGCTGGCGGCGGCACTGGAAGATGCGCCGTCGATGGACGACCTGCCGCCGCCAGACGATACCGTGCTGGAAGCCGCCGACATGCCGCTGGAAATGCCAGACGATGGCGCGCTGGCCGCCGAACTGGCCGAGCCGATCGACGAGAACGCCGCCGACGACAATCCGCTCAAGGACGAAATGAGCGAACCGGCCCCGCCGCCGGCCATGCCGTTGTCGGCACCGGATCTGGCGTTTGACTTTGATGCGGTGTTCCAGGACGCCATTCCGACCATGACGCCATCGTTTGATCGGGGCGCACTGGCCGCTGCACTGGCGGATGCGCCGTCGATGGAAGACCTGCCCGACGAAGAGCTGCCACACGACGATGGCCCGATTGTCACCCCGGAACAGGTAGACACCAAGCTGGATCTGGCCAAGGTGTACATCGACATGGGCGACCAGGATGGTGCACGGGAAATTCTGGCAGAAGTGCTGTCGGAAGGCACTGACGCCCAGCGTGAAACCGCCATGAGCCTGCTGGAAAAACTCTGAATTGCCCGAGGACAAGGTGAAGCTGACCGCCTCCCGCCCCGACCCACTGACCGGGTCGGGGTTTTTTCATCCGCTGGTGCCGCTGGCCAGCTGGCTGGCGCTGGCGCTGATGCTGCCGCTGTGGCCAGGGCCATGCCAGCTGCTGATGGCGGGCCTGATGGCCCTGCTGGCTGGCTGGCGACAGCCGGCGGTGCCGTGGCAGGCTTTGCGCCGGGTGCGCTGGCTGTTGATCACCCTGGTGGCAGCCATGAGCTGGAGCGTGCCCGGCCAGGCGCTGTGGAGCGCCGACTGGGCCCCCACCCGTGAAGGGCTGCAGGAAGGGCTGGCGCATGCACTGCGCCTGCTGACCTTGCTGTGGTGCATGAAATGGCTGTTTGCCCGCCAGTCGCGTCAGGACTGGCTGCTGGGCCTGCGCAGCCTGTGCTGGCCGCTGGTGGGCTTGGGGCTGGACGTCAACCGCGCTGCCTTGCGGCTGTGGCTGACCCTGGCCGAAACCGAGCGGCTGACCGGCGGCGCGTCGCCACACTGGCGCGATGTCTGGCAGCTGTTATCCGCCCCGCCTGCTGCCACACAGGACGGCGAGCAGGTGTTGACGTTACAATTGCGTGTTTTGACTGGGTGGGACACCTTGGCCCTGATCGCCCTGCTGCTGGCGGTGGGGCTGTCCGGGTGGTTATACAGCGGATGAGAATTGCATTAGGGGTGGAATACGATGGGCGCGGATTTGCCGGCTGGCAAACCCAGCCCAAGGGCAATACCGTGCAGGACGCGCTGGAGCGCGCCATTGCCGCGATTGTTGGCGTGCCGGTGCGCTGCCATGCGGCTGGGCGCACCGACGCCGGGGTACACGCCAGCGGCCAGGTGGTACACCTGGACTGCGACGTGGCGCGCCCGCCCGGTGCCTGGGTGCGCGGGGTGAACAGCCATTTGCCACCCGGCGTGGCGGTGTGCTGGGCCAAGCCGGTGCCCGAGCAGTTTCATGCCCGCTTCTCGGCCTATGCCCGCTGCTACCGCTATGTGCTGCTCAACCGCCCGGTGCGCCCGGCGATTGCCGCCGGCCAGGTGGGCTGGTTTCATGTGCCGCTGGAGGTGGCGCGAATGCGCGAGGCCGCCAGGTATTTGTTGGGCCAGCATGATTTTTCCAGCTTCCGCGCCGCCGAATGCCAGGCCAAGACCCCGGTGAAAACCCTCACCCGGCTGGACATCGACGCCGACGGCGACACCCTGACCTTCAGCCTGGAAGCCGATGCCTTCCTGCACCATATGGTGCGCAATCTGGTGGGCGCGCTGCTGGTGGTGGGCAAGGGCAAGCAGCCGCCGGCCTGGATGGCTGAGCTGCTGGCCGCGCGCAACCGCCGCATCGCCCCCCCTACCTTCATGCCCGACGGGCTGTACCTGACCGGGGTGCGCTATCCGGCTGAATTTGGCCTGCCCAGCCCCGCCGGCCTGTATGGCCCGCGTCGAGAGGATCTGTAATGTCTGCCGTTCGCATCAAGGTTTGCGGCATCACCCGCCCCGAAGATGGCCAGCTGGCCGCTGCGCTGGGCGCTGACGCCATTGGACTGGTGTTCTACCCGAAAAGCCCGCGCCATGTCAGCCTGGAGCAGGCGCAGGCGATTGTGGCCGCGCTGCCACCGTTTGTCAGCGTGGTGGCGCTGTTTGTCGATCCTGAGCCAGACGCGGTGCATGCCGTGCTCAACGCCGTGCCCATCGACCTGCTGCAGTTTCATGGCGACGAATCACCGGCCTTTTGCCGCCAGTTTGCCCGCCCGTACCTGAAAGCCGTGCGCGTTCAGCCCGGCCTGGATTTGCTACAATACGCGCTTGCCCACACCGGGGCGCGTGGTTTACTCACCGATGCCTTTGTGCCGGGGGTGCCCGGTGGCACCGGGGCCACCTTCGACTGGGCGCTGCTGCCGGACACCCTGCCGCTGCCGCTGATTCTGTCGGGGGGCCTGGAGCCGGACAATATTGCCCAGGCCATTCGCGCCACCCGCCCGGCCGCCGTGGACGTCTCCAGCGGCGTGGAAGCCAGCAAAGGCATCAAGGACGCTGCCCGCATGGCGGCATTTATTGCAGGAGTTCAGAATGCATCCGTATGACCTTCCCGACGCACAAGGCCACTTTGGGCGCTACGGCGGCACTTATGTGGCCGAAACCCTGATGGCTGCGCTGGACGAACTGAAGCGCGAATACGCCCGCTATAAAGACGACCCAGACTTTCTGGCCGAATACCAGAACGAACTCAAGCACTACGTTGGCCGCCCCAGCCCGATTTACCACGCCCGCCGGCTCAGCGAAGCCTGCGGCGGCGCGCAGATCTACCTCAAGCGCGAAGACCTCAACCACACCGGTGCGCACAAGATCAACAACGCCATTGGCCAGGCGCTGCTGGCCAAGCGCATGGGCAAGAAGCGGGTAATCGCCGAAACCGGTGCCGGCCAGCACGGCGTGGCCACCGCCACCGTGGCCGCCCGCTACGGCATGGAATGCGTGGTGTACATGGGTGCCGAGGACGTCAAGCGTCAGGCCCCCAATGTGTTCCGCATGAAACTGCTGGGTGCCAGCGTGGTGCCGGTGGAATCCGGCTCGAAAACCCTGAAAGACGCGCTCAACGAAGCCATGCGCGACTGGGTCACCAACGTTGACAGCACTTTCTACATTCTGGGCACCGCTGCCGGCCCGCACCCCTACCCGATGATGGTGCGCGACTTTGTTTCGGTGATTGGCGAAGAATCCAAGGTGCAAATGCCGGAAATGATTGGCCGCCAGCCGGATGCCGTGGTGGCCTGCGTGGGTGGCGGCTCCAACGCCATCGGGATTTTTTATCCGTACATCCCGGTGGAAGGCGTGCGCCTGATTGGCGTGGAAGCCGGCGGCGATGGCCTGGACACTGGCCGTCATGCCGCGCCGCTGTCGGCTGGCCGCCCGGGCGTGCTGCACGGCACCCGCAGCTACCTGATGCAGGACGCCAATGGCCAGATTATCGAAACCCATTCGGTGTCCGCCGGGCTGGACTACCCTGGCGTGGGGCCGGAGCACAGCCATCTGAAAGACAGTGGCCGTGCCGAATACGTGGCAGTGACCGACAGCGAAGCGCTGGTGGCCTTCCACGACCTGTGCCGCTACGAAGGCATTATCCCGGCGCTGGAATCCAGCCATGCGCTGGCCTACGCGGCCAAGCTGGCCCCCACCCTGAGCAAGGATCAGGTGATTCTGGTCAACCTGTCGGGCCGGGGTGACAAGGACATCAACACCGTGGCCGGCCTGGTGGGCATGACGCTGTAAGCTGCCAGCCTCCGCACTGTATTGACCCCGGCGTGCTGACCACGCCGGGCAGAAATGGATACTGCATGAACCGTATTGACCGCTGTTTTGCCGAACTGGCTGGCCGCAAGGCCCTGATTCCGTTTATCACCGCAGGCGACCCCAACCCTGGCCTGACCGTGGCGCTGATGGACGCGCTGGTGGCTGGGGGGGCCGACATCCTTGAGCTGGGCGTGCCGTTTTCTGACCCGATGGCCGACGGCCCGGTAATTCAGCGCGCCAGCGAACGGGCGCTGGTCCACGGCGTGGGCCTGCGCGACGTGCTGGCAATGGTGGCCGAGTTCCGTCAGCACAACACCACCACCCCGGTGGTGCTGATGGGGTATCTGAACCCGGTGGAAGCCATGGGCTATGGCGAATTTGCCCAGGCCGCCCGCGCCGCCGGCGTGGATGGCCTGCTGACGGTGGACTGCCCGCCCGAAGAAGCCGAAGCGCTGTCGCTGGCGCTGCACGCCGAACAGCTGGCACCGATTTACCTGATTGCGCCCACCACACCGGCGGCGCGTCTGGCCGACATTGCCCGCCATGCGCGCGGCTATGTCTACTATGTGTCGCTCAAGGGCGTCACCGGCGCAGCCAATCTGGACGTCAGCGAAGTGGCCCGCCGGGTGGCGGCCATTCGCGAGCATATCCAGCTGCCCATTGGTGTGGGCTTTGGCATTCGCGACGGCCAGACGGCCCGCCAGGTGGCCGATGTGTCTGATGCCGTGGTGATTGGCAGCCGGCTGGTGCAGGCGGTAGAAAACGCACCGCTGGACCAGGCCGCCGCCACCCTGCAAGCCCTGCTGGCGGATATTCGCGCCGCGCTGGACGCCTGACCCGACGGCGCGGGCTACCGCCTGCGCCTGCCTGACCCAACCCCCGTCTGACGTCGGTCCGAATGACGCCAGGCCTTGGAGATATCATGAGCTGGTTGAACAAGCTCCTTCCCCCGAAGATCAACAAAGACAGCAAAAGCAACAAGTCCGCCGTGCCCGAAGGGCTGTGGAGCAAGTGCGCTGCCTGCGAAGCGGTGCTCTACCACACCGATCTGGAAAACAATCTGCATGTCTGCCCGAAGTGCAGCCACCACAATGCCGTTGGCGCGCGCGCGCGGCTGGACATGCTGCTGGATGGCGAAGGCCGCTTTGAGATTGGCAGTGACGTCACCCCGGTGGACATCCTCAAGTTCAAGGACAGCAAGAAATACCCGGAACGGCTGACCGCCGCCCAGGCCAGCACTGGCGAAGACGATGCGCTGGTGGTGATGCAGGGCAGCATTCACAATGTGCCGGTGGTCGCGGCGGCGTTTGAATTCCGCTTTATCGGCGGCTCGATGGGGTCGGTGGTGGGCGAGCGCTTTGTGCGCGGCGTGCGGGCGGCGGTTGAACAGCGCGCGCCATTCATCTGCATTTCTGCTTCTGGCGGCGCGCGCATGCAGGAAGGCCTGAACTCGCTGATGCAGATGGCCAAGACCAGCGCCGCCCTGCAGCTGCTGACCGACCACAAGCTGCCGTTTATCTCGCTGCTGACCGACCCGACCATGGGCGGCGTGTCTGCCAGCTTTGCCTTTCTGGGCGATGTGGTGATTGCCGAACCGGGCGCGCTGATTGGCTTTGCCGGCCCACGGGTGATTGAGCAAACCGTGCGCGAAACCCTGCCGGAAGGTTTTCAGCGGGCGGAATTCCTGCTGGAAAAAGGGGCCATCGACATGATCGTCGATCGGCGCGAACTGCGTCAGCGCCTGGCGGATCTGCTGACTCTGCTGACCCGGCAGCCAGCGGTGGCGTAAGCCGTCTGGGGTGGCGTTCAGCCAAACGGGGCCGGGGTGATACACCCTGGCCCCGTTTCTGTCTGGCGCTCAACTCAGGCCGGGTTGCGTCCCAGTGCCACGGCAAAAAAGCCGTCGGTATTGTGCTGGGCCGGGTTCAGGCGCAGGCGGCTGCCGGTGGCCAGGGTCACCCGTTGTTCCGCCAGCAGCGTTTCGGCGTTCAGCTCGCTGAATTCTGGATGGCTGGCCAGAAACGCGTCGATAATCGCGTCGTTTTCGGCAGGCAGCAGGCTGCAGGTGGCGTACACCAAACGCCCGCCCGGCTTCACCAGCGCGGCAGCAGCATTCAGGATATTGGTCTGGGTGGCATTCAGCTGGGCCACGCTGTCCGGGGACTGGCGGAATTTCAGGTCTGGGTTGCGGCGCAGGGTGCCCAGGCCAGAGCACGGTGCGTCCACCAGCACGCGGTCGATCTTGCCGGCCAGGCGCTTGATGCGTGCGTCTTTTTCTGAGGCCAGCAGCTGCGGATGCACATTGGACAGCCCCGAGCGGGCCAGGCGCGGCTTGAGGTTAGCCAGGCGTTTTTCTGAAATATCAAACGCATAGAGCCGGCCAGTTGACGCCATCATTGCGCCCAGCAGCAGGGTTTTGCCACCGGCACCGGCGCAAAAATCCACCACCATTTCACCGCGACGCGGCGCGAGCAGCAGGCCAAGCAGCTGGCTGCCTTCGTCCTGTACTTCTACCATGCCGTTGGTGAACAGCGGCATGCGGGTCAGCGCCGGCTTGCCCTTTACCCGCAGGCCAAACGGCGACAGCGGGGTAAACTCAGCCGGAATGCCCAGCGCGGTCAGCTCATTCAGTGCGTCTTCGCGGCGGGTTTTAATGGTGTTGGCACGCAAATCCAGCGGGGCGGGGTGTTGCATGGCCCGACCCAGGGTCAGCACGGCTTCGTCGTCCAGGCCGCCATCCTGCTGCATGGCGCTCACCACCCAGTCGGGCAGCTCGGCGCGTTCGGCCAGGGTGAGTTCCGGGTCGAGTGCCTTGAGCTCGCCGGCCCATTTTTGTTCGGCTTCGGTCAGGGCGTCGGACAGTTCGCGCAGATTATGCCCACGCACCCGCACCAGCGAGGCAATCAGCAAACGCTTGGGGGTGGCTTGCGGGGCGGTCAGGGCACTGAGCAGCGCATGGCGGCGCAGCACGGCAAACACGGATTCGGCAATAAAATGGCGGTCTTGCTGGCCCAGCTTGGGGTTGTCACGAAAAAACGCCGACAGCGCGGCGTCAGCCGGCTTGTCGCACGGCAGCACCCGACGCAGGGCATCGACAGCATGTTGAAACAGGGAATGGCTAATGGCCATGGGGCAATCTTTCAGGTTCAGGTCGTTCTAGAATCGTCACGCCATCCAGCTGAACCCGGATGGCGCGTTGATCAATGATTTTGTCGCCGCTACGACGTATCCGCAGCGGCAGGTTATGCTGGTCGCGGGCCAGCCAGACATCGGTGCGATCCCCCCGGGCTTCGCTGCTCACCTGCACGGTCGCCAGGGTGTGCCCGGCCAGGTTTTGCGCGGCCTCGCCGTCGATGCTGACCGGCTGACGATAAACTTTTTTGCCAGTGGTCATCTGCACCGTCTGCCCTTCCAGCGCGCCGGCACGCAATGCCAACTGAAAAATCAGGCTGAGGATATCCTGCGCGCCGTCTTCCAGCTCGGCGGTTTTGTCGTCGCGGTCGCCGTAGTGCAGCGTATGGTTGGCCCAGTCAAACTCGGCATGTTCGCGCCGGGTATCGCCCCGATGCGCCTCAAAGCGCAGCGGACGCAAGCCCTGGGCGGTCAGCGTCCCCTCACTGGTATAGCGCAAGGTGGGGCTGAACAGCGAGCGCAGCGTGAGCACAATCCGATACTGGCCATCGCGGCTTTCCCAATCCAGATCGGCCACGCCGGCCATCAGCACCCCGTACAGCACTTCGTAACGCACGCTGGCCTGAGCCGGAAAAGTGGCCACGGCGGCGTCAGCGCCAGCCGCGGGCGGGTCTGCTTCCGGGCTGGGCACTGGGCTGCTTTCGGCCCCGGCAGACGCTTCCGCACGGTTGTCGTTTACTGCTGCCTGGTCCTCGTCTGCTGCTGGCGCGGCTTTTGTCCGCACGGGCACGGGCACACGCAGCGTTGCCCCATGCCCCTTGGCCGGCGGCCCGCTACGGGCCGGGCTGAGGTCTGCCTGGCTGGCCGGGGCCAGCGTGCGCAGCGTGGCCGACAAGGGCTGTAGCGCCGGGCTGTCGCCAGCCATCGGCGGTGCCCAGTCAGGCCAGTTGCCCACCAGGCCAAGCAGGTGCAGCAGCAGCGAGGCCAGCAGCGCCAGCCCCAGCAGCCTGCCAGGGCCAGGCTTACTGCGGGCTGAGCAGTTCGCCATGTCCTTGCCCGCCGTCCACCCGGACACGCAGGCCGTCAATCTGCAAGCGGCCTTCCACCCACCAGCGTACCGCCTGCGGGTAAATGCGGTGCTCCACGCGCAACACCTTGGCCGCCAGGCTGTCGGCGGTATCGTCGTCGGCCACCGCCACGGCCCCCTGAATCACCACCGGGCCGTGGTCCAGCTCGGCGGTGACAAAATGCACGGTGGAACCCGCCAGCCGGCAGCCGGCGTCCAGCGCGCGCTGGTGGGTGTGCAGGCCGGGAAAGGCCGGCAGCAGCGACGGGTGGATATTCAGCATCCGCCCGGCGTAGTGCCGGGTAAAGTCAGCGGTCAGAATGCGCATGAACCCGGCCAGCACCACCAGGTCGGGCTGGTGGCGGTCGATGCTGGCCTGCAAGGCGGCGTCGAAGGCTTCGCGGCTGGCAAATGCCTTGTGGTCGAGCGCTTCGGTGGCAATGCCTTGCGCCGCCGCCCAGGCCAGGCCGGCGGCGTCGGGGCGGTTGGCAATCACCGCTGCCACGCGGGTGCCGGGAATGTTTGCCTCCACCAGCGCCTGCATATTCGAGCCTCGCCCGGAAATCAGGATGACGAGATTTTTCATGTCAGCTTTAACCCATGTGCCGGCGCGGCGGCAAAACAGCACGCCCGGCAAAAGCGTTGCGCCGGGATGCCCCGGAAAACGCCTCCAACAAACAAAACGGGCCGGGGACTGCTCACCCGGCGCACGAGAGACCGTCCGGGCCGCAGCCCGAACGGCAAGCCTGACTTCAACAATCAGGCAATCTGGGTTTGGTGCTCGTCACCTTCACGCGGGCGAACCTGGCCCAGGCGGTATACGGTTTCGCCTTCGGCCTGCAGCAGCGCGGTGGCGGCGTCTACCTGGTCGGCGGCAACAATCACCACCATGCCCACGCCACAGTTAAAGGTGCGGTACATTTCCTGCGCGTCCACCTGGCCTTCGGCCTGCAACCACTGGAACAGCTTGGGCAGCGCCCAGCTGCCGGCGTCGAGCTGGGCCACCACATTGGCCGGCAGCACGCGCGGGGTGTTTTCGGTGATGCCACCGCCGGTGATGTGGGCCATGCCCTTCACCAGCTTGGCGGCCATCAGCTTGAGCAGCGGCTTGACGTAGATGCGGGTGGGGGCCATCACCACGTCGCGCAGGCTCTTGCCGCCGTCAAACTCGGCATCCAGGTCTGGCTGGGCGCGGTCGATGATCTTGCGCACCAGCGAATAGCCATTGGAATGCGCGCCGTTGGAGGCCAGGCCCAGCACCACGTCGCCAGCGGCAATGCTCTGGCCGGTGATGATGTCGCTTTTTTCCACCACGCCCACGGCAAAACCGGCCAGGTCGTATTCGCCCACCGGGTACATGCCCGGCATTTCGGCGGTTTCGCCGCCAATCAGCGCGCAGCCGGCCTGTTCGCAGCCGGCGGCAATGCCCTTGATCACTTCGGTGGCAGCGGGCACGTCCAGCTTGCCGCAGGCAAAGTAATCCAGAAAAAACAGCGGCTCGGCACCCTGCACCAGAATGTCGTTCACGCTCATGGCCACCAGGTCGATGCCAACGGTGTCGTGCTTGTTCCACTCAAAGGCCAGTTTCAGCTTGGTGCCCACGCCGTCGGTGCCGGACACCAGCACCGGCTCGCGGTATTTTTTCGAGATTTCTACCATCGCGCCAAAACCGCCCAGCCCGCCCAGCACTTCAGGGCGCATCGTCCGTTTGGCAAACGGCTTGATGTTTTCAACCAGTTGGTCACCGGCATCGATGTCCACGCCGGCATCACGGTAGGAGAGGGAAGCTTGGGTCAAAATGGGCTCACTTTCGTCAGTCCGGCTTCCGGCAAACAGCCAGCCCGGGTCGGGTTGGGCTTGACGGAACGCCGCAGGGATTGAATGCTGTCGTTGTCGGCCACCGTTCGGGCGGCCAAATTTTCGAGCATTTTACCTCAAATCATGAAACACACCCGCGATTCCGCCAGAAATGGCTGGTTATGGCTGGCCGCACTGGCCGGACTGGGCTATTTGCTCTACCTGCTGACCCCTATTTTAACCCCGTTTGTGGCCGGTTCGGTGCTGGCCTATATTGTGGTGCCGCTGGTGGACGGCCTGGAGCGCCGCCGGCTGGGGCGCACTCTGGGCACCCTGCTGGTGATTGTGCTGCTGATGCTGGCGCTGGCCTGCCTGCTGCTGCTGATTGTGCCCATGCTGATTGAGCAGGGTCAGGCGCTGTCGTTGCGTCTGCCCGGCCTGGTGGACTGGGCGGAACACACCCTGTCGCCCTGGCTGCGCGACACCCTGGGGCTGGTGTGGCATTTTGACACCGCCACCTTCAAGCGGGCGCTGACCAGCAATATGGGCTCGCTGCGCGGCATGCTGGCCCGTGCCGTGCCACTGATTACCGACCAGGGCCTGGCTTTGTTTGGCTATGTGTCCAATGTGCTGCTGCTGCCGCTGGTGCTGTTTTATCTGGTGCGCGACTGGCGCAGATTCACCGCGCCGATGGCCGAACTGATCCCCCGGCGCTGGTTTGCCGAGCTGGACCGCATTGGCGGCGAAATCGACAGCATGCTGGGCCAGTTTCTGCGCGGCCAGCTGGCGGTGATGGTGATCATGGCGGCGGTGTATGGCTGCGGACTGTGGGCGGTGGGGCTGGAATCCGGCTTTGCCATTGGCGTGGTGGCCGGCCTGCTGGTGTTTATTCCGTATGTGGGCGCGGCCATTGGCCTGCTGCTGGCCACGCTGGCGGCGGTTTTGCAGTTTGGCAACCTGAGCGACCTGCTGCTGGTGTGGCTGGTGTTTGCACTGGGCCAACTGCTGGAAAGCATGATCATCACCCCCAAGCTGGTGGGCGAGCGCATTGGCCTGCATCCGCTGGTGGTGATTTTTGCCCTGATGGCGTTTGGCCAGCTGTTTGGCTTTGTTGGCATCATGCTGGCGCTGCCGATTTCGGCGGTGCTGGTGGTGCTGGTGCGGCTGGGGCGCTTGCGCTATCTGGACAGCCGGTTTTACCGGCGGCAGCGGCGCACCACGCCGCAAGGCCGGTGATACAATCGCCCTCCCCCAAACCGAAATTCCGCCGCCCTGAGGAGCGCCGCCATGCTGATGGTGATTTCCCCCGCCAAAACCCTGGATTACGACACCCCGCCCGGCATCGACCACCACACCACGCCTGACTACCTGGACCGCTCTGCCGAGCTGATTGCCCAGCTGGCCACGCTCAGCCCCGCCGAGATTGCCCAGCTGATGCACATTAGCGACCCGCTGGCGGTGCTCAATGCCGGGCGCTTTGCCAGCTGGGCAGTAGACTGCAGCCCGGACAACGCCAAGCAGGCGGTGCTGGCCTTCATGGGCGACGTATACACCGGCCTGAACGCCGCCCAGCTCAGCCCCACCCAGCTGGACTGGCTGCAGCAGCATTTGCGTATTTTGTCTGGCCTGTATGGCCTGCTGCGCCCGCTGGACCTGATGCGCCCGTACCGGCTGGAAATGGGCACCAAACTGGCCAACCGCGCCGGCAAGGATTTGTACGCCTTTTGGGGCGACAGCCTGACCGAGGCGCTGAATGCGCTGCTGGCCGAGCATGACAGCCGCGTGCTGGTGAACCTGGCCAGCGATGAATACTTCAAGGCCATCCGCCCGAAAAAACTGGCCGTGCCAGTGGTCACCCCAGTGTTTCAGGATCTAAAAAACGGCCAGTACAAAATCATCAGCTTTTATGCCAAACGCGCCCGTGGCCTGATGGTGCGCTACGCCGCCCTGCACGGCATCGACCGGCCAGAAGGGCTGCGCGATTTTGATCTGGACGGCTATCAGCTGGTCAGCGCCGGCTCGGATGCAGAAACGCTGCTGTTCCGCCGCGACCACGCCGAGTAAAAGCCAGCCAGCCGGGCTTGCGCTGGCCGAATAACTTAGGCATAATTCGCCCTCTTTCGCCGGCGTAGCTCAGTTGGTAGAGCAGCTGACTTGTAATCAGAAGGTCGAGGGTTCGACTCCTTTCGCCGGCACCAGAAACACCTTGTTGTTCAAACGCCCTTGGGCCATTGAACAACAATAAAAAGCCCCGGACATCCGGGGCTTTTTCACGTCTGGAGGCCGGCCCAAGCTGGCTTGCCCCCTATTCGCCATCAGCCAGGCCGCCCACATGGCGCAGCCTGGCCGGTTTGGGCTTATAAAGTGGCTCACCAAACCCAGCGCAGCATCCCTGGTCAGACAGGCTACTGCCGACAGTACAAGCCGCACCACGCCAGCAGGATTTCTTAACCCAGCATCCGCGCCAGATACTTGCCGGTATGGCTGTCCGGATGCGCGGCCACGTCTTCCGGCGTGCCAGCCACCAGAATCCGCCCGCCCCCGGCACCGCCTTCCGGGCCGAGGTCAATCAGCCAGTCGGCAGTCTTGATCACGTCCAGATTGTGCTCGATCACCACCACGGTGTTGCCCTGCTCGCGCAGGCGGTGCAGCACTTTCAGCAGCAGGTCGATATCGTGGAAGTGCAGGCCGGTGGTCGGTTCGTCCAGAATGTACAGCGTGCGCCCGGTGTCGCGCTTGGACAATTCCAGCGCCAGCTTCACCCGCTGCGCCTCGCCGCCGGACAGCGTGGTGGCGCTTTGCCCCAGGCGGATATAGCCCAGGCCGACGTCCATCAGCGTTTGCAGCTTGCGCGCCACGCTGGGCACTGGCTGGAAAAACGCCAGTGCGTTTTCCACCGTCATGTCCAGCACCTCGTGGATGCTCTTGCCCTTGTACTGCACTTCCAGCGTTTCACGGTTGTAGCGCTTGCCGTGGCAGACGTCGCACGGCACGTAGATATCCGGCAGAAAGTGCATTTCTACCTTGATCATGCCATCGCCCTGGCAGGCTTCGCAGCGGCCACCCTTGACATTGAAGCTAAAGCGCCCCGGCCCGTAGCCGCGTTCGCGCGCCATCGGCACGCCCGAAAACAGCTCGCGGATCGGGGTGAACAGGCCGGTGTAGGTGGCCGGGTTGGAGCGCGGGGTGCGGCCAATCGGGCTTTGATCGACGTTGATCACCTTATCAAACTGCTCCAGCCCGTCGATGCGGCCATAGGGGGCCGGCTCGGTGCTGCTGCCATGCAGGTGGCGGGCCACTGCGTGGTACAGGGTGTCGTTGATCAGGGTGGACTTGCCTGAGCCAGACACCCCAGTCACGCACACCAACAGGCCCAGCGGCAGGTTGAGGGTAACCTGTTTCAGGTTATTGCCCTGCGCGCCGCTCAGCGTTAGCCAGCGCTCCGGATGCGGCGCGCGGCGCTGGCTGGGCAGCTCAATCCGCCGCCGGCCCGACAAAAACGCCCCGGTCACCGACACGGCGCTGTCGGCAATGTCCTGCGGCGTGCCGGCAATCAGCACCTCGCCACCATGCACCCCGGCACCGGGGCCCATGTCCACCACATAATCGGCGGCGCGGATGGCGTCTTCGTCATGCTCAACCACAATCACGCTATTGCCCAGGTCGCGCAGGCGCATCAGCGTGGCCAGCAGGCGGTCGTTGTCGCGCTGGTGCAGGCCGATGGACGGCTCGTCGAGCACATACATCACCCCGGTCAGCCCGGAGCCAATCTGGCTGGCCAGGCGGATGCGCTGCGCCTCGCCGCCAGACAGGGTGTCTGCCGAGCGGTCCAGGCTGAGGTAGTCCAGGCCCACATTGACCAGAAACTGCACGCGGTCGCCAATTTCCTTGATGATTTTTTCGGCCACCGCCTGTTTTTGCCCGCTGAATTCCAGCCCGGCAAAAAACGCTGCGGTCTGCTTGAGCGGCCACTGGTTGATGGTGTGCAGGGTTTCGCCGCCCACCAGCACATGGCGCGCCTCGCGGCGCAGCCGGGTGCCACCACAGCTGGGGCAGGGCTGGTTGTTCTGGTATTTGGCCAGTTCTTCGCGCACGGCAGAGGATTCGGTTTCCCGGTAACGGCGCTCCAGATTGGGAATGATCCCTTCAAACACATGGCTGCGGGTGAACTTGCTGCCTTTTTCGTTCAGGTAGGTAAACGGAATGCTTTCCCGGCCCGAGCCGTACAGCACAATTTCACGCAGGCTGTCGGGCAGTTGCTCGAACGGGGTGTCCACGTCAAAGCCATAGTGCAGCGCCAGGCTTTGCAGCATCTGGAAGTAAAACTGGTTGCGCTTGTCCCAGCCCTTGATGGCACCGGCGGCCAGGCTCAGGTCGGGGTGGGCCACCACGCGCTTGGGGTCAAAAAAGGTGATATGCCCCAGCCCGTCGCACTTTGGGCAAGCGCCCATCGGGTTATTGAACGAAAACAGCCGTGGCTCCAGCTCGGGCAGGCTGTAGCTGCACACCGGGCAGGCAAATTTGGCCGAGAACCAGTGTTCCTGGCCGCCGTCCATTTCCAGCGCAATCGCCCGGCCATCGGCGTGGCGCAGCGCGGTTTCAAACGATTCGGCCAGCCGCTGCTTGGCGTCGGCGCGCACTTTCAGCCGGTCCACCACCACCTCGACCGTGTGCTTCTTGTTTTTGTCCAGCTTGGGTACGGCGTCCAGCTCGCATACCACACCGTCCACCCGCACGCGGACAAAACCTTGCGCGCGCAGTTCGTCAAACAGATCCAGCTGTTCACCCTTCTTGCCCACCACCACCGGGGCCAGCACCATCAGCTTGGTGTCTTCTGGCAGCGCCAGCACATGGTCCACCATCTGGCTGACCGTCTGGCTTTCCAGCGGCTGGTTATGCTCAGGGCAAAATGGCGTGCCCACGCGGGCAAACAACAGGCGCAGGTAGTCGTGAATTTCGGTGACGGTGCCCACGGTGGAGCGCGGGTTGTGGCTGGTGGCTTTCTGCTCGATGGAAATTGCCGGCGACAGGCCTTCAATCAGGTCCACGTCGGGTTTTTCCATCAGCTGCAAAAACTGCCGGGCGTAAGCCGACAGGCTTTCCACATAGCGGCGCTGCCCTTCGGCGTACAGGGTATCAAACGCCAGCGAGGACTTGCCGGAGCCGGACAGGCCGGTCATCACAATCAGCTTGTGCCGGGGCAAATCCAGATTGACGTTTTTGAGGTTGTGCGTGCGTGCACCGCGAATACGGATCAGATCCATGCGTGTCTGCGCTCGAAGCCGGGGAATCGGGTAATATACCCTGTTTCCCGCTGTCGGCCCAAACCCGGATGCGTGTTGCGCTGCAGACTGCGCCAGCCCTTGTCTGGGCGGGCTTCTGCGCACGGCCATGTCGTGGTGCAGCATGGGCGGGCTGACCGTTTACCCCCGGACCGGGCTGGCCTGGGCTGCGTAGGGTGTGCTCCCTCTGCGGCCTGGCACCAGCGCACGATGATGGCACCATGACAAAACTCGAACTACGGGCAAGCCTGGGGCTTGCCGGCATTTACGCCCTGCGCATGCTGGGCATGTTTCTGATTCTGCCGGTGTTTGCGCTGTACGCCCAACACCTGCCCGGCGGCGACAATCCCACCTGGATTGGCATTGCCCTGGGCAGTTACGGCCTGACCCAGGCGCTGTTGCAGCTGCCGCTGGGCATGCTCTCCGACCGGATTGGCCGCAAAAAGGTGATTTACGCCGGCCTGCTGGTGTTTGCCGCCGGCAGTTTTCTGGCGGCCAGCGCCGACAGCCTGCTGATGCTGACCCTGGGCCGCACCCTGCAGGGGGCCGGGGCGATTTCCGCCGCAGTGACCGCGCTGCTGGCCGACCTGACCCGCGAAGAACACCGCACCAAGGCCATGGCCATGATTGGCATGACCATCGGGATCACCTTTGCCGCCAGCCTGGTGCTCGGCCCGCTGCTGGCCCGGCTGATTGGCGTGCCGGGCATTTTTGCCCTGACCGGCATCCTCAGCCTGCTGGCGCTGGTGTGGGTGAAGTTTGCCATCCCCAACCCGGCCATCTCGCGCTTTCATTCCGATGCCGAAGCCAACCCGGCCAGCCTGCCCACCGTGCTGGGTGATGCCCAGCTGCTGCGGCTGAACTTTGGCATCTTTGCCCTGCACGCCGCGCAAATGGCCATGTTTGTGGTGATTCCGTTTGCGCTGACCAACACCGCCGGCCTGGACAAGGCCCACCACTGGCAGGTGTATCTGCCGGTGGTGGTGGTGGGCTTCATCCTGATGGTGCCGGCGATCATTTATGGCGAAAAGCGTCACCAGCTGAAAAAAGTGTTTGTCGCCGCCATCGCGCTGATGACCGCCAGCCAGATTGGCCTGACCTTTGCGCTGGATTCGCTGACCCATATGGTGATTCTGCTGGGCGGCTACTTTATTGCGTTCAATATTCTGGAAGCGACACTGCCTTCGCTGATCTCTAAAATTGCCCCGGCAGATGCCAAGGGCACCGCCATCGGTGTGTATAATACCGCCCAATCGCTGGGCCTGTTTCTGGGTGCCGTGGCCGGGGGCTGGTTGTACAGCCACGGCGGTGCCCCCTACGTGTTTGCCCTGTGCGCCAGCCTGATGCTGTTGTGGCTGGCCATGGCGCTGACCATGCGCCCGCCGCGCGCGGTGCGCACCCAGATGTTTCATCTGGACGAACACTGGCAAGGCAACCCCATGGCGCTATCCGCCCGCCTGCGTGCGCTGCACGGCGTGGAAGAAGCCGTGGTGATTGCCGCAGAAGGCGTGGTCTATCTCAAGGTGGCGCAAACCGGCTGGGACGAAGCAGGCGTAAGCCAATCAATCAGGGAGACTCAATAAATGGCATCGGTCAACAAGGTGATTCTGGTCGGCAATCTGGGCCGCGACCCGGAAGTGCGCTACATGCCCAACGGCGACGCCGTGGCCAATTTCAGCATCGCCACCACGGAAACGTGGAAAGACAAAAACGGCATGCGTCAGGAAAAAACCGAATGGCACAATATCGCCATGTACCGCCGTCTGGCGGAAATTGCCGGTGAATACCTGAAAAAAGGCAGCTCGGTGTACATTGAAGGCCGTCTGCAAACCCGCAAATGGCAAGACAAGCAGGGCAACGACCGCTACACCACCGAAATCATCGCCGACCAGATGCAGATGCTCAGCGGCCGCAATAGCGGTGGCGGCGGCGGCGGTTATGAAGGCGGCCAGGGCGGCGGCAACTACGGCGCACCGCAAGGCGGCCACGACGAAGCCCCGCCCGCCCGCATGCGCGACGACAGCAGCCACACCCCGCCGCCGCCGCCGCGCCGCCAGGAACCCAAGCCGGCAGCCAATTTTGATGACATGGATGACGATATTCCGTTTTAAGCAGGCAAGCCCAAGCCTAGTGTGACAAAACGCCCCCGACTGATGCAGAACGGGGGCGTTTTTATTGAGCAACTGGCAGCAATGCGGCGCCTATAGCGTCTGTTGGTTTTCCATCTGGATGATCTGAGCAGTCATCAATCGGGCGTTGCGCCGCCACCAAAGCCTGTGGGGCGCAATGTTGTGCACCCGCAACCGGGCCGCCAGTTGTTTCCTCCAGACTTGACGCCAAGCCGCCAGCCGGCAATCATCACGCTTTCAAACGTATGTTTGCGAGACATTCCGCATGGCCTTCACTCCCTCCGCCACCACGCTGAAACGCTTGATCAACCTGTGGCCGCCCTTTCTGGGGGCGGGCATTCGCGTGCTGCATATCAGCGCCGACTTTCGTGCGGTGGAGGTGATGCTCAAGCTTGGGCTGACCAACCGCAATTATGTCGGCGTGCATTTTGGTGGCAGTCTGTACGCAATGACCGACCCGTTTTACATGCTGATGCTGATGCAGGTGCTGGGCCGCGACTATGTGGTGTGGGACAAGATCGGCAGCATTGAGTATGTGCAGCCAGGCCGGGGGCGAGTGTATGCCCGTTTCCGGCTGGACGACGCCACACTGGACAGCATCCGCGCTGCCACCGCTGATGGCAGCAAAGTGCTGCCCGAACTGGCGGTGGACGTGGTGGATGAAGCTGGTCAGGTGGTGGCGCGGGTGCGCAAGACGCTGTATGTGCGGCGCAAAATCAGCGCATCAGCGCCCTTGTAGGCTGCGCACAACGCCAAGGGACGCGCTGATTTATTCAGAAAAATCGTGTTTGCCAAAAACAAAACCCAGCAAAATCAATATCCTGGATTCACACCTTTGCGGACATGACGATTTTTCCAGCATAGCCCAAGCCATACACGACGCCCGGCGCGCCGAGCGTCACCCCCTCCTATGCTGCCGCTTGCCAGTTATCCACCATCAGCTGCAAGCTACGTTCGCCGCGCCATTCATTCACATTCAGCTGATACACCACGTCAATCCAGGCCGGCAGCCAGTCCGGGCAGTTGAACAGCATGGCGTCAAACTCCACGCCATCGCGGCCCAGTTTCAGTTTCAGATGGCGTTCGCCCACCCGGCGCTGGTCGAGCAGGCGGAAGCGGTCGTAAAACGATGGCGGCGGAAAACCCTGGCCCCAGACATTGGCGGCCAGCTGGTCGGCGGTGTCCAGGCGGATGTCGCCCACCGCCAGGCTGCCGTCGGTTTCGATGGTGCGGGTCAGTTGCGCCGGGGTCAGCCAGTCTTGCCCCACGGCTTCAAAGGCGGCAATAAAGCGCGGCAGGTCGGCTTCGGCCAGGGTGACCCCGGCGGCCATGGCGTGGCCGCCAAACTTGCGCAGCAGGTCGGGGTGCTGCTTGGCCACCCGGTCCAGCGCATCGCGCAGATGAAACCCCGGAATCGACCGCCCCGAGCCTTTCACTTCGCCTTCGTCGCCGGGAGCAAAAATCAGCGTGGGCCGATGGAAACGCTCTTTCAGCCGGCTGGCAACAATGCCCACCACGCCCTGATGCCAGTCTTCCCGATACAGGCATAGCGTCGAGCGGCCTTGTGGATCCACCCCGGCCAGATGGGCCAGTGCTTCCTCCTGCATGCCGGCCTCGATATGCCGACGCTCTTTGTTCAGCCGGTCGAGCTCGCCAGCCAGTGCCAGCGCGTGGCCAGCGTCGTCGGTCAGCAGGCAGGCAATGCCCAGGCTCATGTCGTCCAGCCGGCCTGCGGCGTTCAGCCGGGGGCCGAGCATAAAGCCCAGATCCACCGTGCTGGCGCGGCGCGCCTGACGGCTGCTGGCAGCAAACAGCGCATTCACCCCGGCGCAGGCGCGGCCCGCCCGCATGCGGCGCAGGCCCTGTTCGACCAGAATGCGGTTGTTGTCGTCCAGCTTGACCACGTCGGCCACCGTGCCCAGCGCCACCAGGTCCAGCCAGTCGGCCAGATTGGGTTCTTCGCCGCCGGCAAAGGCGCCGCGCTGGCGTAGCTCGGCGCGCAAGGCCATCAGCACATAAAACATCACCCCCACCCCGGCCAGATGCTTGCTGGGAAACGGGCAGCCCGGCTGGTTGGGGTTGACGATCAGCGCGTCGGGCAGTTCATCACCGGCCAGGTGATGGTCGGTAATCAGCACGTCCATGCCGCGTGCGCGCGCCGCCTGCACGCCGGCCACGCTGGCCACGCCGTTATCCACGGTAATCAGCAAATCCGGG
>ERZ724510.426-NODE-426-length-24277-cov-7.013830_pt1 | contig 24277 bp, 23 predicted proteins | sample MGYA00376043_ERZ724510 | MGnify/ENA primary metagenome ERZ724510 (study PRJEB28724, sample SAMN07190888) | wastewater metagenome | isolation source: influent of sewage treatment plant in Hong Hong | place: USA: Christiansburg, Virginia | collected 2016-03-01 ... | reverse complement strand
GGCCGCATCGCTGAAGAAGTGTTCATGAACCAGATGACCACCGGGGCCAGCAACGACTTCGAGCGTGCAACCACCATCGCCCGCGACATGGTGATGCGTTATGGCATGACCGATGCCTTGGGGCCAATGGTGTATGCAGAAAACGAAGGTGAAGTATTTCTGGGTCGCTCCGTGACGAAAACCACCAACATGAGCGAACAGACCATGCAAAAGGTGGACAGCGAAGTCCGCCGCATCATCGACCAGCAGTACGCTTTGGCCCGAGAGCTGATTGAAACCCACAGCGACAAGATGCATGCGATGGCCAAAGCACTGTTGGAGTGGGAAACGATTGATGCGGATCAGATTGACGACATCATGAGTGGCAAGCCCCCTCGGCCACCCAAGGACTGGACACCGCGCAACTCTTCGGTTGGAGGTGGCGGAACTGGTGGAACTGGCGGCACCCCTGCGGCAACGCCAGATCCAGCTCCCACAGTGGCGTGATCAATCGGGTTTTCGTTTGTTCATGTTCGCGCGGTATCAGCTGCTTGCGATGAACTGAGCAGTAACAGTGAACTTGTTTACACCGGGGCCCTTGCCCCGGTTGTTTTTTGTGCTCCTGTCGGACTGCTTTTTGTCCAACCGCGCACAGTTTTCGATGCGGCACATTTCGCCTACCTGTACATGTACTGGCAAACATCACGTTATTTGGTTGATCTTTCCCGTCCTCAAATCATGGGTATCGTCAACATCACCCCCGATTCATTCTCTGATGGGGGGCGCTGGTCGGATACGCGGCTGGCTATGCAGCATTGCGATGCCTTGCTGACTCAGGGTGCCGACATGCTGGATTTGGGGGCGGAGTCCAGTCGCCCCGGAGCCTCTCCTGTGCCCGTCCAGGTCGAGCTGGAACGTCTGATGCCTGTGTTGGCCCATGCGTTGACGCTGGGTGTACCCGTATCTGTTGATACCTACAAGCCCGAGGTGATGCGTGCAGCCCTGGATGCCGGTGCTGACATCATCAACGATATTTGGGCCTTGCGCCAGCCAGCCACTTCCGAATGCCCGGGAGCGATACAGATCGTCGCCCGTCATCCATCGTGTGGCGTTTGCCTGATGCACATGCACCGAGATCCACAAACCATGCAAATCAGTCCCATGACTGGCGATGTGATACAGGTTGTGCATCGATTCTTGGAGCAACGATGTGAGTCATTAAAAGAGGTGGATGTCCAACAAAACCGGATTCTGGTGGATCCGGGCATCGGTTTTGGCAAAACACCAGCCCAAAATCTGCTGTTGCTGGCCCGTCAACGGGAGTTGGGTTCACTTGGTGCTGGTTTGCTAGCAGGTTGGTCGCGCAAAAGTACGCTGGGTGTGGTGACGGACAGCATTGCTGGCACAGACAATCATGCCCTTGTACAAGAACGCCTGATTCCCAGCGTGGTGGCTGCATTGTTGGCTGTGCAAAACGGGGCGAGCGTGGTACGTGTACACGATGTGCGTGAAACTGTTCAGGCACTCCAAATTTGGCGGGCTGTGTCGTCCGCCATTCAATGAATCAAAGGGACAAACACCATGACCAGGCAATATTTTGGAACCGACGGCATCCGTGGCACGGTTGGCCAGCCTCCCATTACTCCCGATTTTGTGCTGAAACTCGCTCACGCTGTGGGGCGTGTACTCAAGCGCACTGAAGAACACCCTACCGTGCTGATAGGCAAGGACACCCGAATTTCGGGGTACATGCTGGAAAGCGCACTGGAGTCTGGATTCAACTCGGCGGGTGTGGATGTGCTGCTGCTGGGGCCTGTGCCCACTCCGGCAGTGGCTTATCTGACTCGTGCCCAGCGGGCCAGCCTGGGTGTGGTCATCAGCGCCAGCCACAATCCTTTTCCTGACAACGGCATCAAATTTTTCAATGCCCAGGGTAGCAAACTTCCTGACGAATGGGAATTGGCTGTTGAAGAAGCACTGAAAGAGTCCCCGGTGTGGGTGGACTCTGCGTCATTGGGCAAGTCCAGGCGCCTGGATGATGCGGCCGGTCGTTACATTGAGTTTTGCAAAAGCACGTTTCCCCATGACCTGACGCTAAAGGGTCTGAAAATTGTGGTTGATGGTGCCAATGGGGCTGCCTACCAGATTGCCCCCACGGTATTCCATGAATTGGGGGCCGATGTCATTGCCATTGGTTGCACGCCAGATGGACTCAATATCAACAAGGATGTGGGGGCCACACATCCCCAGGCTTTGCTGGCCGCCGTCAAGGCACACGGTGCCGATCTGGGGGTTGCGTTGGATGGCGATGCTGACCGTCTCCAACTCGCTGACCGCACGGGCCGCCTTTTCAATGGCGACGAGTTGCTGTACATCATTGCCAATGAGCGCCTGCGTCGTCTGGAATCAAAAGGAATGGCTCGCTCTGCTGAGTTTGCTGGAGTCGTGGGCACCTTGATGACCAACATGGCCGTTGAACTGGCTTTGCAATCCCGTGGATTTGAGTTTGTGCGCGCGAAAGTCGGTGACCGTTATGTGCTGGAAGAACTGACCAAGCGCGGGTGGCTACTTGGTGGGGAGGGGTCTGGGCACTTGCTGACGCTGGATCGCCACACCACTGGAGATGGCTTGGTGTCTGCACTGCAAGTGCTGGCTGCGAGTGTGCGCCACGGCTGTGAATTGGCACAGCTTCTGGATGGGATAGAGCTGTTTCCCCAAACCTTGCTCAATGTCCGGCTGAGACCGGGACAAGACTGGAAGAACCACGCTGCTTTGGCGGCTGAAATTGTGGCAGTCGAGAAGGCATTGGGTTCTGACGGGCGTGTGCTGGTTCGGCCCAGTGGTACCGAGCCGCTGCTGCGTCTGATGGTGGAAGCGCGTGATGCGCACACTGCGCAGCGCATGGCTCAGCGTTTGGCCGATACCTTGACTTCAGTCTGATCATGCCTGCTGATGTAATTGTGGCGGGTGATGCAGGGAACGGCGTTGTTGTGCGCCTGGCTGACTATGGCTCAGCTGTTGATGCCAAGGCATTGGTGTATTTGCTCAATGCGTATGCATCTGACCCTGCTGGGGGTGGAGAGCCATTGAGTGATTTTGCTCAATCCAACTTGGTCTCGGAAATGGCCAAGCGTCCCCAGTGTTTCAGTGTGCTGGCGTGGGATGGAGATCAACCAGTCGGGTTGGTGAATTGCATCGAAGGCTTTTCCACCTTTGCCTGCATGCCGCTCGTCAATGTCCACGATGTGGCAGTGTTGTCCAGCTACCGGGGTAAGGGGGTCGGAGGGCAGCTTCTGCTGGAGGCCGAACAGCACGCGCGTGCGCGCGGGGCATGCAAGCTGACATTGGAGGTTTTGTCTGGCAACCTTTCTGCCCGCAGACTGTACGAGAAGCTCGGGTTTGCCGATTACCAGCTGGATCCCACGATGGGAACCGCATGTTTTATGCAAAAGTGGCTGAAAGCTTGATGAATACAGTTATAATTTGAGGCTTGTCGGGGCGTAGCGCAGCCTGGTAGCGCATCTGCTTTGGGAGCAGAGGGTCGCGAGTTCGAATCCCGCCGCCCCGACCATGTTCAAACAAAAAGGCCCCATGCCCATAGCGTGTTGGGCCTTTTTTATTTTCATGCCTGTCCGTAGCTCAGTTGGATAGAGCACCGGCCTTCTAAGCCGGTTGTCGCTGGTTCGATCCCAGCCGGGCAGGCCATTTCTCTATCTCATGGCCTTGGCCCAGCCACAGTCAGCAGCCTCTGGTAATGGGCATTTCCACTTCCTTGGCGTGAATGCTGTGTTTGGCCAGCTCCAGTTTGGCAATCGCATTGCGGTGAACTTCATCTGGGCCGTCAGCCAGTCTGAGGGTACGCTGGTTGGCATAGGAATAGGCCAGCGGGAAATCATCACATACCCCGGCTCCGCCGTGTGCCTGTATGGCCCAGTCAATCACTTTGGCCGCCATGTTGGGGGCCACCACTTTGATCATTGCAATTTCGGCGCGTGCTACTTTGTTGCCGACCGTGTCCATCATGTAGGCGGCTTTCAGCGTCAACAGCCTGGCTTGATCTATCAGGCAGCGTGATTCTGCTATGCGTTCGTGCCACACCGACTGGGCTGCGATGGGTTTGCCAAATGCCACGCGCGTGTTCAGGCGATGACACATCAATTCCAATGCCCGTTCTGCGGCGCCAATGGAGCGCATGCAGTGGTGGATGCGCCCAGGGCCCAGGCGACCTTGCGCAATTTCAAAGCCCCGGCCTTCCCCCAGCAGCAAATTGCTGGCGGGTACACGCACATTGTTCAGCACGACTTCCATGTGGCCATGTGGCGCATCGTCGTAACCAAACACCGATAACGGGCGCACCACTTGCACACCCGGTGCGTTGGATGGAACCAGAATCATCGATTGCTGCTGGTGCCTGCCCGCTTCAGGATCTGTCTTGCCCATCACGATGTACACAGCACAGCGCGGATCGCCCGCACCTGATGACCACCATTTGCGTCCGTTGATGACGTAATCGTCGCCATCGCGTTCAATCCGGCATTGCACATTGGTAGCATCGGATGAGGCCATTTCAGGCTCTGTCATCAAAAAAGCAGAGCGGATTTCGCCTCGCAGCAAAGGCTCCAGCCATTGGTCTTTTTGAGCCTCGGTGCCGTAGCGTTCGATGGTTTCCATGTTGCCGGTGTCGGGCGCAGAACAGTTGAACACTTCAGCGGCGAAGGGTACACGGCCCATGATTTCGCACAACGGTGCGTACTCCAGGTTTGACAAACCTTCTGGTGCCCGTGTGGACATGGGCAAAAACAGGTTCCACAGACCAGCCGCTTGGGCTTTGGGCTTGAGCTCTTCAATCAGCCGGGTGGGTATCCATGCATTGCCTTGAGCGCGGTTGTGCGCAATTTCAGCAAAAAAACGGGCCTCGTTCGGATAAATGTGTGCATCCATGAACGCCAGCAAGCGGGTTTGCATGTCTTTCACTTTTGGAGTGTGGTCGAAGTTCATTGGTGGTGCCTGATGGGGATGTGTGTGGAGAGAGGATTGGATGGATGTGGGTGGAGGCCCGTTGCGGGATGATGCGTGACTAGCTTGCTTGCACCATGCGCCATGCGCTCTGTGCCAATGGACGTGCGCCAGCTGCTGATTCAATCGCTTTTGCGCTGGATGCGGTGCCGGCCTGCACACGTTTTGCAATGCCCTGCAAAATGGCCGCCAGCCTGAACATGTTGTAGGCGAGATAAAACGGCCAGTCCGGTTGCAATTGTTCCGGTGTGATGAAGCCGGTTTTTGCGCAATAAAGGGCGATGTACTCATCTTCGATGGGTATGCCCAGCGATGGCAGATCCAGTCCCTGTATGCCGCGAAATACGCCCGGTTGAATGTGCCACGACATGCAGTGGTAGCTGAAATCCGCCAACGGATGACCCAAGGTGGACAGTTCCCAGTCGAGTACGGCCCGCACGGATGGCTCTGTGGGGGAGAACATCAGGTTGTCCAAGCGAAAGTCGCCGTGAACAATGGCATTGATGGAATCATTGCGGGCACTGGCGGGTATGTGCGTTGGCAGCCAGGCCATCAACTTGTCCATTTCCGGGATGGGATCGGTGACGGAGGCTTGGTATTGTTTGCTCCAGCGGCTGATTTGGCGCTCAAAATAGTTGCCGGGCTTGCCATAGTCGGCCAGACCAATGGATGCGGGATCCACTGTATGCAGCGCAGCCAGTGTGCTGTTCATGGCCAGATACACCTCACGGCGTTGCACGGGTGTCAGTTCGGGCAGGGATTGATCCCAGAATACCCGCCCGGAGACAAATTCCATGATGTAAAAAGCCCGGCCAATGACGGACTCGTCCTCACAAACTGCAAGCATCTTGGCCACAGGAACCTGGGTGCTTGCCAGTGCCGACATGACCTTGAATTCGCGCTCAATGGCATGGGCAGATGGCAGCAGTCTGGATACAGGGCCAGGCTTGGACCGCATCACGTATGACTGCCTGGGTGTGATCAGCTGGTAAGTGGGATTGGATTGGCCACCTGCAAACTTCTGCAGCGTTAATGGCCCTTGAAAATCCACCAAGTGTTCCGACAGCCAGTTTTGCAGGCGGGGTAGGTCAATGGCTTGGTGGTCAGGGCCTGCGTGGTTGCCTGTAGGCGAAACGTTGGTTGGCTGCTGCATGGGATGGGAGTGTGTTCAGGGTTGGGGTGCCGCCATTGCCCCCACCCCGTTTGCCCATGCAGGGCAGAGGGAAGGGGTCAGGTGTCGGCCTCGGAGATTCGCATCAGAGCTTGGCGTTGCCTCACCACCAAGCCACCTGGCTCGATGCGGATGGCACCCTCGCGCTCCATGGATTTCAATTCCTGGTTGACGCGCTGGCGCGATGCGCCCAGCAACTGGGCCAGTTCTTCCTGGGCCAGTTGCAAGCCGATACGGGTTTCGTTGCCATCTGACAGACAGGGCACGCCATAGCTGCGCACCAAGTGCAGGAGTTGTTTGGCCAGCCGCGCACGCAGGGGCAGGGTATTCAAATCTTCTACCAAGCCGAACAGAGTGCGGATGCGCCGGGCTTGCAAACGCATCAACGCCTCGTACAACTCGACATGGATAGACAGGATTTTGTTCAGATCGTTGCGCGCCACGCACAGCAGTGTGGTCGAGCCGTGGGCATAGGCATCGTGCGTCCGCTGGTCGCCGTCGAACATGGCCACATCGCCAAACCACACACCGGGCTCCACATAAGTGAGTGTGATCTGCTTGCCAGACAACGAGATTGAGCTTACGCGCACCGCCCCTTTGGCCACGGCTGTCCATTCGGTGGGAGGATCGCCCCGAGCGGTGATGAGGTCGCCGTCTTTGTAGCGTTTGACGTAGGCGCATCGAAGAATGTCGTGTCGGAGGGATGGAGAAAGGCTGGTAAACCACCGACCTGAGTTGATGGCTTCTCTTTCCTCCATTGTCAGAATGGGTTCATCCATGCGCTGTCCTTTGAGTGACTGGAATATTGAATGTTGTCGCCACCGAGACCCGCACGGGCAGGCGGGGCAGGGTGAAGGAGATGGGTGTGTTCAGTAGAACACTCAGGCTTCGGTCTGATGAAGGCTCAGGCCCAAAGCCCCACGCCTGCGCAGCCAGGGTGATGGGCGGTAGCGGGTATCGCCATACACTGTTTGCAGGTTGAACAGTACTTCCAGCACATTACCGGGGCCAATGTGGTCACCCAACGCCAATGGGCCCATCGGGTAACCCAGGCCCAGTGTGACGGCGGTGTCCAGGTCTGCTGGGCTGCAAATGCCTTGCTGGCACATGTCGGCGGCAATGTTCACGATGTGGGCCAGCACCCGCTGTGTCACAAAGCCACCGCTGTCCTTGATTACGCTGACCGGTTTGCCATCGCTGGCAAACAAGGCCCAGGCGGCGTGTTTCATGTCCAGGCGTGTTGCGGGGTTGGTGGCCAGAACCCGCCTGCGGGTGGATGCATCGTCCAGCAGCATGTCAATACCCAGGGTGCGGGTGGGGTCAAGGCGCTCCACCGCTGCCAGCGTGGTCACATCCAGGCCCAGTGGAGCCACCAGAATCAGTGCATTGGCCGATGGCGTGGCTGCCGTCTCAATGCTGGCTCCCAGGTCTTTGAGCAGCTTGTAGATGCCGGGTCTGCGGGCTGCCTTGGGGGATACCCAGACTGGCGGCATGTGCTCGACACTGGGCACAGGCGGCTGCGGAGGGCGTTGTATTTGCTGATCGGTATAAGTGTAAAAACCCCGACCTGTTTTGCGCCCCAGTACGCCCGCCGTCAAACGCTGAGCTGTGATGACGCTGGGGCGGTAGCGGGCTTCGTCGTAATACTGGCGGTAGATGGACTCCATCACTGGGTGCGATACATCCAGTCCCGTCAAATCCATCAGCTCAAAAGGCCCCAGTTTGAAGTCCGCCTGGTCTTTCAGGATGGTGTCAATCTCGGCAAAACTGGCGACTTGCTCGCTCCTGATTTTCAGAGCTTCGGTGGTGTAGGCCCGTCCGGCATGGTTGACGATGAAGCCCGGAGTGTCTTGGGCCACCACCGGGGTGTGGCCCATTTCACGTGCATACTGGCAAAGCTGTTCGACCACACCAGGCCCGGTGTTCAGGCCCGGTATCACCTCGACCACTTTCATCAAGGGTACGGGGTTGAAGAAGTGAAACCCCACCATGTTGCTTTCGCGTGCCAGACCCGCAGCGATGGCTGTGACCGACAAAGATGATGTGTTGGTGGCCAGGATGGTGTCGGGATGCGTGCTGTTGATCAGCTCTGCCATCAGTTCGCGTTTCACGGGCAGGCTCTCAACAATCGCTTCGACGATGAGAGTGCAGTGTTTCAGTTGCGTGATGTCATCAGCCAGTTGCAGTCGCTTGGTCAGTTCCGCCACTTCAGCGGCGGACTTCTTGCCTTTTTGAGCTTGTTTGACCCACTGGGCTTCGACTGCTGCAATGGCCTGTGCAGCCGCAGCAGGTTGCTTGTCATACAGCCAGACGAGGCTGCCAGCTTGGGCCGCCAGTTGCGCGATGCCGCGTCCCATGGCTCCTGTGCCAACGATGCCGATCTGCGTGAAAGTGGGGTGCTTGGAGATTGGGTTCATGAAAAAAAGAATGATTCTGCTGTGACAGAATGGTGCCACGAAATGACACGAGAGCCTATGTTCCGCAGCTACCTACTTGGAAGTGTGATTGCACTTGCTTCAGCCAACTGCTTCGGCCTGTCTCTGGGATTGCCTAACGGCCAAGCGATTGTCGGACAAAGCCTGAATGTGTCTGTGCCAGTCGTGCTGGCCGAAGTTGAAACCGTTTCCGAACTTTCCGCCAAAGCGCAGGTTTCATTCGCAGAAACACCCGTCAGCAGCCAGTCGATCCGGGTGACCACCTCAGTCGCATCCGAGACTGGCTCGGCAGTTGTCCACATCCGTTCGCTTGCGGTGCTCAACGAACCGTATGTGTTGTTGGATGTTCAGGTTGGGTGCAGAAACCCCATTGCCCGCCAATACGTACTGCTGGCGGAAATGCCCGCGTCGGCCTCCAAGCCACCACCCAGTCCAGCAGAAACACAGAAGGGTGTCATGCCTGGCGTGGCACCTGTGCGCAACGGCACTGTGTCAGCGCCCCAATCCCCTTTGTCTCCAGCAATCAGCGAAGGGCCATCCCATCCGACCAAATTGGCAGCCCAATCACCCCGTCCTGTGGTGCCTCGTGCTTTGCCCCTCAACCCTGACAGGGCACCTGCTGCCAGTGCGGTCAAAACCGTTTCACGCTTGCAGCTTGATCCAGCTGAATTGTCCGAAGCCGTTGCACATTGGGTTCCGGTGCTCAAGCTCAGCAGCTCATCGGTCGGCCCCATGTCAGACGATGCCAGCACTGATTTGCAGCAACAGCGCCATGCATGGAGGATGGTTTGGTTGTCTTTGAATGCGCCTTTCGATCCGGAATCGGGGGCAGTCAACAAGTTGAAAGAAGCTGAAATCAGGGCCAAGCAATACCAGGATGAGCTGGGGCAGACCCGGCAGCAACTGGCTTCATTGAAGGCCCAGTTGACGCAGGCCGAGGCTGCACCCCTTGTCAGTCCGTTGGTGCTGATTTTGGGAGGTGTCTCACTGCTTTCCATGACTGGCCTGGTTCTGGCTGTGTTGCGTTCCCGCCAGCTCTTGGCCGATCAGCGGAAATGGTGGACATCGAAGGCAACGGATGGGCAGCAATCCACTGACAGTCTGGCCGAGTCAGTGCGTCACCGTGCCGATGCACCCCAGCCCACAGCATCCAAGTGGTTGCCACGCTCTGCCAGTCTGGACATGAAATTGGATTCCTTGTTTCAGACTGATCAATCAGTCGGTCACAGGCAGGCCTCCCATTCGCCAATCTCGATGCAACCTGATTCCAGTGCGCCATCGGAGTTCATGCCAAGCACGCTTGCCGACGCAAATCGCTCATTGGCCACAGAATAACTTTTTGATTTGCAACAACAGGTCGAGTTTTTCATTTCACTGGGGCAAACGGAGCAGGCTGTCAATGTGCTCAGAGCGCACTTGGCAGATGAACTGCAACCCAGTCCTTTGGCCTATCTTGACTTGCTCAAGCTCTATCACCAACTCAATCAGAAAGATGCTTACGATGCCTTGAGGGAGAAGTTCAACCACCACTTCAACGGCAGTGCGCCTGTTTTTGAGAAGTATGCGGTTTCAAGGCGGGGGTTGGAGCGGTACACCAAAGCGATTACCCGGCTGCAAGCCGTCTGGCCGCGCAAAGAGGTTTTGAATCTGATCGAGACAGCCCTGTTCAGTCACCCATCCGAGACTGGGGAGCTTTCAGAAAATGGTGCGGTTTTTGACTTGGAGGCCTACCGCGATCTGCTTCTCTTGTACGGAATTGCCCGTGAAATCACGGCAGAAAATGGGGGGGAGCAACGCTTCAACAAGCCAGACGAGCAAGTGCAATCGGTGCCTGTTACGACCTTGCAACCATTGGTGGCCGAAGCCGCACCAGTTCAGCCACCCATGTTGGACATTGATTTGAGTGGCACTACCCTGCAAGTCAGCGCAGGCAACCTGTTGGGAGCGGCTGAAAAACCGGCAGACTGTTTCCTGCCTGTGATTGACTCGTCAGCGTGCTCGCCAGAATCAGAGATGACAGCCGATGAGAGCGACTTTATGCCCCGACACAATGACGTTTCTGTGGATCTGGATGACCTGGATTTTTCCAGTCTGGAGCCACGCCGTGATTTGAGCATCCGGAAATCGGGTACCCGAGACTGACTCAAGTCTGTTTTTTCAGAACGGATGGTGACCCGTTATTTGCGCTCACCCATTTCGTCTGCGCACATTCAAAGAGCCTGGATTGACAATGTTGGTGGGGGTACCGTGAATGAAGTTAATGACATTGTCGAATGCGGCACTGAAGTACGCCTCGTAGCTGTCGCGCTCCACATAGCCGATGTGTGGTGTGCAAATGCAGTTCTCCAGCCTCAACAGGGCGTGCCCCTGTAGGATGGGTTCGGATTCAAAAACATCGATGGCGGCCAGCCCTGGCCTGCCCCGGTTCAGTGCGGCAATCAGGGCATCCGGTTCAATCAGTTCGGCACGCGATGTGTTCACCAGCAAGCTGGTGGGTTTCATGGTGGACAAATCATCGAGAGTGATGCAGTTGTGTGTACTGGCCGCGTACCGCAAGTGAATGGACAGCACATCGCTTTCTGCAAACAAGGCGGCTTTGCTTTCAGCAACCAGGTGCCCATCGGCCAAAGCCCGCTGGCGGGCATCGTCACTTCCCCAGATGACGACCCGCATGCCAAATGCTTTGCCGTAGGCTGCGACCGTAGAACCAACCTTGCCGTAGCTCCAGATGCCCAGCGTGCGTCCTTTGAGTACCGTACCCAATCCGAAGTTGGTGGGCATGGACTGGGATTTGAGCCCCGACTGTTGCCATGCGCCGTGCTTCAGGCTCGCAATATATTGGGGAAGTCTGCGCATGGATGCCATGATCAGCGCCCATGTCAATTCCGCAGGCGCAACGGGAGAGCTGACCCCTTCGGTGACTGCGATACCGTGTTCTGTGCATGCCTGCACATCAATGTGGGTGCCAACACGGCCCGTTTGGGCTATCAATTTGAGTTTGGGCAATTTTTCAATCAATTGCCGGGTGATGTGACTGCGTTCCCGTATCAGGATGAGTATGTCGGCATCCCGAAGTCTGACCGATAGTTGCCCGACTCCTTTGACTGTGTTGGTAAAGACTTTGGTGGAGTAGGGCTCAAGTTTGCTGGAACAAGACAATTTGCGAACAGCATCTTGGTAGTCGTCGAGGATCACGATATTCATATTCATATTGTGCCTGCACGCACCGAATGGCAAACCCGCAACTACATCAGGGGTGTGTTTCTGATTAAACCAACCGCCACCCCTTCAATGGCGAACTGCTCTTTGCCGTTGACGAGCAGTGTGTCGAAATCAGGGTTTTCCGGGCGCAGTTCAATGTGGTGGGCCGTACGCCAAAACCGCTTGACGGTGACATCGTTTCCCAAACGGGCGACCACAATCTGCCCATTTTTGACTTCTTGCGTAATCTGAACAGCCAGAAAGTCGCCATCCAGAATGCCGATTCCTTGCATGGACATGCCCTTTACTTTCAGAAGGTAGTCGGGCTTACGCTGAAACAGTCCGGAATTGATCTGAAAAGTCTGCTCGACATGCTCTTGTGCCAGGATGGGAGAACCTGCGGCAACCCGTCCGATGAGTGGAAGGCTCAGTGTGTCGCGCTCCCAGTCAGTCGGTTTGGCTGTCGGTGGCCAATTGGCCGCATGGATAGACTTCAGCGCGTCTGACTTGAGCCGAATGCCGCGTGATGTGCCACTGATCAATTCAATGGCACCTTTGCGTGCCAAGGCTTGCAGGTGTTCCTCTGCTGCGTTAGCCGAACGAAAACCCAGCTCGGCCGCAATCTCGGCACGTGTCGGTGGTGCGCCTGTGTGGGCAATCGTGCGCTCAATGAGTTCGAGTATCTGCTGTTGGCGTTCAGTCAGCTTGGGCTGAGAATCGGTTTTACTGTGCATGTGATGCCTTTCGTGGGCAAATGCCCCGTGCGGGTGTGGTTGTATGGTTTTTTATCCAGTTACTGCATTTATAACCAGTTGAAGAAAGACAATGGCCCATGAGCAATAAAAAAATTCTGGTGCTGGGAACCGGCGGCACCATTGCCGGTCGTTCTGCTTTGGCGGGAGACAACATAGGCTACCGGGCCGCAGAGGTGGGCGTGGATGATTTGTTGCAGGGCTTGAACCTGCCATCCTCCGCCTTGATTGGTCATGTTCTTGAGGCTGTGCAAGTGGCACAGATTGACAGCAAAGACATGGGGCCTGCGGTGTGGCAGTCTTTGCTGCTGGCGCTGAATGCGGGTCAGGCCGATCCCGATGTGGTTGCCATGATCATCACGCACGGTACCGATACGATTGAGGAGACTGCGTTCTTACTCAGTTGCTTGCTGCCATCCGACAAGCCCATCGTGTTGACGTGTGCCATGCGTCCAGCGACTGCTCTGACCCCGGATGGCCCACAGAATTTGCGCGATGCCATCAGCGTGGCGGTTGATCCCTTGGCAACGGGTGTAATCGTGGTGGCTGCTGGCCAGGTGCATCGGGCCGAGCATGTCATGAAGGTACACAGCTACCGCACTGATGCATTCCATTCAGGCGACGAAGGCCCTTGTGGCTGTGTAGAGGAAGGGCGTGTGCGTTGGTACCACCCGTTGCCTCGCAACGAGTCCATTGCGCTCTCAGAAGATGCACAACAAACTGCCACGCGCGTGATTTTGTCGGGAACAGCTTGGCCCCGTGTGGAGATTGTTCTCAGTCATGCCGGTGTTTCCGGTGACGGTGTGGATGCCCTGATGACCCAGGCCAACGGGCCACGGCCTGTGCAAGGCTTGGTGGTGGCTTGTACGGGCAACGGCACCATTCACCATGAGTTGCAGGCGGCGTTGGAGCGAGCAAGCCAAGCGGGTGTGGTGGTGTGGCGGAGCACGCGCTGCCTGTTCGGGCGGATCATCTGTGCTGAGGGATCACCGGATTCAGCAGATCCAAGCGCTTGGCGCGCTGTCAGTTTTTCACCAGTCAAGGCGCGTCTGGCTTTGGCGTTGGCGCTCATGTCCGACAGTCTTGCCCGGTAGGTTGGAATGCCCGCAGCAAATGGGGGCTTTCGGTCACCTGCTTTGCCCCACCGGAGGCTGAATCACGGTGTATCCCAACCTGGTGGGGTGGCCGACACGCCACCCCCGAGGCTGACAGATGGCATGCACAGGTGTGCTTGCGGACAATCAGCCTGCGCTGGTGAGTTGGTTATCAGCTGGCCAGTGCGCTGAACGCCCGAGCCGTGATTTCGTCCACTGTGCCCGTTCCGCTGATGGCACGGTATTTGGGGGCTGCTTCGGGTTCCGATGCCGCCCATTGGCTGTAGTAGTCAACCAGCGGACGAGTTTGTGAGCTGTAGACATCCAGACGTTTCTTGACTGTTTCTTCCTTGTCGTCTTCGCGCTGCACCAAGGGCTCGCCCGTTACGTCATCCACGCCTTCGGTTTTGGGTGGGTTGAATTTGACATGGTAAGTGCGGCCGGATGCGGGGTGTGAGCGCCGACCGCTCATGCGTTCAATGATGGCCTCAAAGGGCACATCGATTTCAAGCACGTAGTCCAGCTTGACTCCGGCTGCTTTCATGGCATCGGCTTGGGGAATGGTGCGTGGAAATCCATCAAACAGAAAGCCCTGGGCGCAATCTGGTTGCGCAATGCGCTCTTTGACCAGGTTGATGATGAGGTTGTCACTCACCAGGCCACCCGACTCCATCACTGCCTTGGCTTCCAGGCCCAGGGGCGTACCAGCTTTGACTGCGGCGCGCAGCATGTCGCCAGTGGAAATTTGGGGAATGCCGTATTTTTGGCAGATGTAAGAGGCTTGTGTGCCCTTGCCAGCACCAGGGGCACCCAACAGTATCAGTCTCATGTCAATCCTTCTCTTGGTTTTTGAACAGTCTACAGCCTCAGCCGGACGCTACAGGCACACGAAATATCAGCTTAGCACGCAAGGCCTTTGTCAGGCTTACTCAGACGGGCTGGCTTGAGCGCGAAAGGCATTTCGAACTCTGATCAGATCTTCGGGGGTGTCCACCCCGGCAGTGGGAGCCGTTTCAGCAATGTGAACCGCAATGTGTTCCCCATGCCACAGAACCCGTAACTGCTCCAGCATCTCGGTGTTTTCAAGATTGCACGCTGCAAGCCTGGGGAACTGGCGCAAAAAACCGACTCTGTACGCATAGATGCCTATGTGCCTGAGTGGGGCAGGCTGTGGCAGAGCTGTGCCGTTTCCGTCGCGCCACCAGGGGATGGGGGCTCGGCTGAAGTACAAAGCGCGTCCGAGGCGGTCGGTCACGACCTTGACCACATTGGGGTTGAGGAAATCCGGCATGCTGTCAATCGCATGTGCGGCGGTGGACATCACGCAGTCTGGCCGCTGTTGCAGCGTGTGTGCGACCGCATCAATCAGCGCGGGTGGGATCAGTGGTTCATCCCCTTGCACGTTGACCACAATGGCTTCGTCAGGCAAGCCAAGCTCGGTGCAGGCTTGCGCGAGCCGATCACTGCCAGAGGCATGGTGCTGATCCGTCATGATCCAACGCACGGCATGCGCAGCACAGGCTTGGGCGATCCGATCATGGTCTGTGGCCACAACCACATGTTGCCCTGCCTGACTCAATGCAGCCTGATTGGCTACTCTCACGACCATTGGTATGCCAGCAATGTCGGCCAATGGCTTGTCTGGAAGACGGGTGGACGCAAGTCGGGATGGAATCAATACCCAGAAGGGGGGATTGGACGTGGCCCGCGTGTCTGTGCTGTCTGCCGTTTGCATCAGATGTCCTCTGGCTGCACGGGGGGGACGGAAGTCATGGGAGATGGGCTTGGCGATCCCATGTGCATGGCTTCCAGCTCGGCATCGGTGAGGGTGCGGGCTTCCTGTTCCAGCAGGATGGGAATACCGTCGCGCACGGGATAGGCCAGTCTGGCGCTGCGGGAAATGAGTTCGTCCTTGGACGCACTGAAGCGTAAAGGGCCTTTGGTCACGGGGCAGACCAGAAGTTCAAGCAGTTTGGTGTCCATGAATCAATGATAGCTTCTGGTCGAGAGTGGCCAGAAATGCCTGTTCAAGTGAAAGTGTCAGCGGAATGGCCCAGGCGTTGGGTGTGTCTGCGTTTCCCAGTTGCAGATCGGCGGGTTGGCTGGATTTCAGATTCCTGATCAGCGGAAACAGTTTGACGGCATCCTTTTCTGTCATGAACAGTTGCTTGGTGTTGACCGCATCCCATACTTCTGGGTTGTCATTTTTTGTGTTTGGCTCTGAAAAATCGTGGTGATCCTCCAGTGCAATCTTCTGCGTCAGGTGGATGCCTTTGCCGTGGAGCATGTCGAAGAAAACCTGTGGCTTGGCTATCCCCGCCAATGCCACATTGGGCCGCACACGATTGGCCGCCAGTGTGTGCAGCGGTATGCGGTGGCCGAAGGCTGAAATGGCTTCATCAGCCAAACTTCGGCTTGCCTGGAAAATCCGTGTGCCAGGTGGGCAGGGCAACGGGGCGGGTGTGGTTCCGTGGTTGCCGATGTGCAGCACCATGTCGATGCGGCGGCTGGTGTGGTCAGGCCAAGGCTCACGCAGTAAGCCTGCTGGCAACAGCCAACCGTTGCCCAGTCCCCGTTCATCAAATACGGCCACAGCGATGTCGGCGTGCAGAGCCAGGTGTTGCAGGCCGTCATCGCAGACCAGAACCGTGGTGCGGGGGTAGAGCGCCAGAAGCCGACGACCGGCATCAATGCGCCGCCTGGCTACCACCACGGGCACACCAGTGGCCTGGCGGATGAGCAAAGGTTCGTCGCCCGCCAGATGCGCCGGTGTATCGGCTTGCACATCAAGTGCTGCATCCGCAGATGAGCCAGGGGCCACCATCCGCCCATAACCCCGCGAAATGACACCCGGATGGTGTCCCTGTTGTTGCAAGTGGCGAATGATCGCCATGACCGTGGGGGTTTTGCCTGCGCCGCCAACCACCACGTTGCCCACCACAATCACCGGGACGGGCAGGCGTTGACGGGGCAACCAATCGGCGCGGTACAGGGCCGCACGAATGCGAATCAGAGCTTCCATTGGCAACGACAGCGGCCAAAGGGCGCGCGACAGTGCATTGCGGCTCATCCAGGCATCTGCAAGTCTGGATTTCCAGCTTGAAACGCTTGAGGATGCCTGTGCCATCAGGGGCGTTTGGATTGGCCGCCTTGTGCGATGTCGGCTGTGGATTGGGTGGAGAAGGTGATTTGCACCAATCCGGCCCGGCGGGCCGCATCCATCACGGTGATAACCGCCTGGTGCGTTGCAGAGGCATCGGCATTGATCACGACCATCGCGTTGCTGTCAGATTTGGCGGCCTGGGTCATCAGCTGTGCAAGCTCTTGGGCGCTGGCACGGTCAATCACTTGGCCGCTGATCGCGTATCGGCCTTCTTGGGATACCGATACCAGAATTTCAGTGGGACGTTGGCGGGCCTGCTCGGCATCGGCCACTGGCAGGGTCACTTGCAATTCCGTGTATTTGCTGTAGGTGGTGGTCAGCACCATGAAGATGAGCACAACCAGCAGCACATCAATGAACGGGATCAGGTTGATTTCGGGTTCGTCGCGTGAGCCTTGGCGAAAGTTCATGGCCAATCAACCCCGGATGCGGATCAGGTGACGGAACAATTGTTCCGAAGCCAATTCCATTGTCAGCAAATAGGCATCGACCCTGGCCCGGAAGTAACGCCAGAATATCAGCGCGGGAATGGCCACCATCAGGCCAAAAGCCGTGTTGTACAGCGCAATCGATATGCCCTGTGCCAGTTGTACAGGGTTGCTGCCTGCTGCACCGCCGCCAATGGCTCCGTCACCCATTTGCGCACCGAAAATTTCGATCATGCCGACCACCGTGCCCAGCAAGCCCAGCAGAGGGGCTGCCGATGCAATGGTCGCCAGTGCCGCCAGGTAGCGCTGCAAACGGGCGGCCACTTCCCGCCCTTTGCCTTCCAGGCAAGAGCGAAGATCCTCGTCGCTGGCCTTGGGGTTGGCGCTGAGTTCGCGGAACCCGGTGGCCAGCACTTCGCCCAAGGCTGAGTTCATGGCCAACTTGTTCACCACATCTGGCGGCGGAACCGACTGGCGTGAAACGGCTATGGCTTCTTCCAGCAAAGTGGGCGGGGCCACACGTGAGGTCTGGAGGCTCACAAAGCGTTCAATGATCAGGGCCAAACCCAGTACGGAACAGGCAATCAGGGGCCAGATGGGCCAGCCAGCGGCTTGTATGATGGTCAGCAAAGCATCACTCCAAATCAAAAATGTGCCCGATTATGGCCTACCGCCGAAGGCCAATCCGATGCCCCAGTTGCCCACAATTTCTGTGGATAACTCTGTGAAAAACCTTGTGAATGCGAGGCGGAAACGCAAGCCTGGTGTGGGTTTGGTGACTGTGATGAAAAATAAGGCATGCGAAATGTATTTAAAAACAATAGCTTGTGTTCGTTCCCTTGGTGATTCGCACGTTGTTGACCAGATTGATCCGTCTGCTTTTTTCTGTGGACATGTGGTGCGTTCTTTCGCTGGCTCAGCCTGGGTAGAGTGCTTCGAAATCAGGGGCAAACTGCCATGAACCACGCTGTTTCTCAGGTTTCGGGTGGGGGGGCATCCTTGCCTGAAACATGGGATGTGGGGGCGCTGATGCTGGCCGTGGCCGATGCGCTGTCGGCACGGTTCAACCCTGTTCAGGTGCGGGGCGAGTTGTCGGGGTTCTCTCGCGCAGCCAGCGGCCATTGCTATTTCTCCCTGAAGGACACCCAGGGACAAGTTCGGTGTGCCATGTTTCGCAGAGTCTCCACCTCGTTGGGTTTTGTTCCCAGAGACGGCGATCGGGTCGAGGTGCGTGGCAAGTTGGATGTGTATGGCCCGCGCGGTGATTTGCAACTGATAGTGGAGGGCATGCGGCAGGCCGGGCAAGGTGACTTGTTCGAGCAATTCATGCGGCTGAAGGCACGCTTGCAAGAGCAAGGCTTGTTCGATGCAGCCCGAAAAAAATCAGTGCCCGCTATGCCGCAATCAATCGGTGTGGTCACCTCGCTGGGGGCGGCGGCTTTGCGTGATGTGGCTTCGACGTTGACCCGTCGCGTGCCACACATACCCATCACCATTTTTCCTGCGTCGGTTCAGGGTGTGCAGGCACCGGATGAGCTGTGTGCTGCACTGCGGCAGGCGTTCGATGTCCATGCGCGCACTGGTCATCCCCAGGTTCTGCTGCTGGTGCGGGGCGGGGGGGCGCTGGAAGATTTGTGGGCATTCAACTCTGAGATGCTGGCCCGTACATTGGCCCAGGCACCCATGCCCGTTGTTTGCGGTGTCGGGCACGAAACCGACTTCACGATTGCGGATTTTGTTGCCGATTTGCGTGCGCCCACCCCCACCGCTGCCGCTGAACTGTGCGCAACAGATCGTGAAACGGCCATGAATCTGGCCGACCGCTGTGGGCAGCGCCTGTCTGATGCCGTGCTCAAAAAGCTGGATATGCAGGCCCAGCATCTCGACAGGCTGGCGCAGTATCTGGCACGCCCGTCGGATCGCATTGCCGTGCAGCAGAGGAGGCTGCAACAACTGGAGCATGCGCTGTCACACCAGTCCACCCTGAGAATGAAGCGTGAAATCCAAACGGTTCAAATGCTGGCGGCCGATTATTCATCCAGGTTTGAGCGCCATCTCCAGACCCGATCTGTGAAGATGGCGCACCTGGAGTCGTTGCTTCATTCTTTTGATCCTAGACAGGTGTTGCAGCGTGGTTACGCGTGGCTGAGCAACGAAGCAGGGCAGGCCGTCACGGGTGTGCATCAAACCCACAGCGGCCAGATATTGCGTGCAAGCCTTGCCGATGGTGAGGTCGATTTGACCGTGCGCTGAAAATTGCCTGGGGCTTTCCTACAATGGCAGCCGTCTCTGGCGCAATTCCTGCGCTGTGTGGTCACCGTTTTCAGTCACCATCCTGTCCGTCCGTTTACTCCCCAAGGAATCATTCATGGAACATACCCTGCCAGCCCTGCCTTATGCGATTGACGCTCTGGCCCCCCACTACAGCCAGGAAACACTGGAGTTCCACCACGGCAAGCACCACAACGCTTATGTGGTCAACCTGAACAACCTGCAAAAAGGCACCGAGTTTGAAAGCCTGACGCTGGAAGAAATCATCAAGAAGGCCAGCGGTGGCATTTACAACAATGCAGCCCAAATCTGGAACCACACCTTCTTCTGGAACTGCATGAAGCCCAACGGCGGCGGCGAACCCACTGGCGCACTGGCCGATGCCATCAACGCCAAATGGGGCAGTTACGCAGCCTTCAAGGAAGCCTTTGTCAAGAGCGCCGTCGGCAACTTCGGTTCCGGCTGGACTTGGCTGGTGAAAAAACCCGATGGCTCCGTCGATATCGTCAATACCGGTGCAGCTGGCACCCCCCTGACCACTGCCGACACCGCTTTGCTGACCGTGGATGTGTGGGAGCACGCCTATTACATCGACTACCGCAACATGCGTCCCAAGTTTGTTGAAACCTTCCTCGACAAACTGGTCAACTGGGACTTCGCTGCGAAGAACTTCGCCTGAACCCTTCTGACTGATTCACGCGCAAGGCTTTGACCAGCCGGGCGCGATTGCGCAATCTGATTGCAAGTAAAAAGCCACCCGAGAGGTGGCTTTTTACTTGCGGGAAAAAGGTTCGCCCAGCAACTTGAATCCAGGCTGAATCGCGCGTTTTCCGAACCAACCCTGGTTCATTTCCAGCACAAATCGCACCGGTTTGGCCGAGCAATGACTTTGCTCGCTCAAGGGTTGCATGTCGGCCAGATTGACGATGGTGCCGTCATCGGCCACGAATGCGGCAGTGAGTGGGCTGGGCGTGTTTTTCATCCAGAAACATTGCACTGCGGGCTGTTCAAAAACAAACAGCATGCCTTCATGGGTGGGCATACCCAACCTCCACATCAGACCCGTGGCCCGTTGTGCTGGCGTGCTGGCAACCTGGGCATCAATTTTGTGCATCCCGGCTTGCAAGACGGTGCGTGGCAGATCGGTTTGCGGTTGTCCGCCCAGTTCACGGGCCTGGGCTGGTTTCAGCCACATTGCGGCCAGTAGTAACCCGCACAGGCTCAGAGCGAGCAAAACCTTCGGTTGCAAGGCATTGGGGTGCAATGATGGAGCGTTGAAAGAGGTCATGTGACTATCGTAACTGCCCTCTGCGGGCCACCTTGGGCGGTGGCGGTGTTGTCCCTGTCGTGTTGACTGCGATCAGGTGTTTTTGAGTCTAGAATTTTGAAGCACCAAACCCTGTCCTCACCGGAGACACATTGCCATGTACCAGCACATCCACATACCCTCAGAAGGTCAGAAAATCACCGTCAATGCGGACATGTCGCTGAACGTACCCGACCACCCCATCATTCCTTACATTGAAGGCGATGGAACAGGTATCGACATCACCCCCGTCATGATCAAAGTGGTCGATGCCGCCGTGGAAAAAGCCTACGGGGGGCAGAAAAAAATCCATTGGATGGAGGTGTATGCCGGAGAAAAATCCACCCAGATCTACGGGCCTGATGTCTGGCTGCCTGAAGAAACCCTGCATGCCGTGCGCGATTTTGTGGTGTCCATCAAAGGCCCGCTGACCACGCCCGTAGGCGGTGGCATCCGGTCGCTCAACGTGGCTTTGCGCCAGGAGTTGGATTTGTATGTGTGTCTGCGCCCGGTGCAGTACTTCAAAGGCGTGCCCAGCCCGGTGAAAGAGCCGCACAAGACCAATATGGTCATCTTCCGTGAGAATTCCGAGGATATTTACGCGGGCATTGAGTTTGCAGCCGAGAGTGACAAGGCCAAGCGGTTGATCCAGATTTTGCAGGATGAGTTCGGGGTGAAAAAAATCCGTTTCCCCAACACATCGGGCATCGGTGTCAAGCCAGTTTCGCGTGAGGGTACCGAGCGGTTGGTGCGCAAAGCCATCCAATATGCGATTGACAACGACAAGCCCAGCGTGACCATCGTCCACAAAGGCAACATCATGAAGTTCACCGAAGGTGGCTTCCGGGATTGGGCCTATGGCTTGGCGACCAAAGAGTTTGCAGCCGAGCTGATCGACGATGGCCCCTGGATGAAGGTGAAAAATCCCAAAACTGGCAAAGACATCGTCATCAAAGACAGCATTGCCGATGCCTTCCTGCAGCAAATCCTGCTGCGCCCAGCCGAATACAGCGTGATTGCCACGCTGAACCTGAATGGCGACTACATTTCCGATGCACTGGCCGCGCAAGTTGGTGGCATCGGCATCGCGCCCGGAGCCAACCTGTCTGACACCGTGGCCATGTTTGAAGCGACCCACGGTACCGCGCCCAAGTACGCCGGCAAGGATTACGTGAATCCCGGATCTGAAATTTTGTCTGCCGAGATGATGCTGCGCCACATGGGCTGGATTGCGGCGGCCAACCTGATCATTTCTTCAATGGAAAAGGCCATTGCCAGCAAGCAGGTGACCTACGACTTTGCCCGTCTCATGGACGGTGCGGAGCAAGTCAGTTGCTCAGGGTTCGGACAGGTGATGATCGACAACATGTGAAAACATGATCGCGGGCCACAGCGCCTGCTGTGAACCAGAGACCCCGGCTGCCATGTGTGGCGCGGGGTTTTTTATTGGCTTAATCCATGTCGAATCACGAAAATTTTCTCACCGATAGAATGCAACGCATGGCTACCCGAATTCCCAAAACCACACCTGTTCCAGACCGTTCCAATGGGTCGGACTCGGTCGTCCTGGAGCGGCGGCCCCTGCGTACCCGCCCACCTCAGATGCATCAGGTTGTGCTTCTCAATGATGACTTCACTCCGATGGAGTTTGTTGTGCTGATCTTGCAGGAGTTTTTCAACAAAGACCGCGAATCAGCCACCCAGATCATGCTGAAAATCCACCTGGAAGGCCGGGGTGTTTGTGGTGTTTTCCCAAAAGACATTGCTGCCACCAAGGTTGATCAGGTGCAGGGTGCGGCACGTGAAGCCGGGCATCCGCTCCAATGCATGCATGAACCGATTGAATAAGCGGCCTTCAACCCCATTTCTGTTTTCTCCGCACCGACTTTCAGTCTCCGCCAACCCCTCTCAATCCAGGAAAAGCTCATGATTGCCCAGGAACTCGAAGTCAGTTTGCACTTGGCCTTTGTAGAGGCTCGCCAGCAACGCCATGAATTCATCACGGTCGAGCACCTGCTGCTTGCCCTGCTGGACAACCCGAGCGCCGCCGAGGTGCTGCGGGCCTGTTCCGCCAACATTGACGATTTGCGCAAATCGCTGACCAATTTCATCAAGGAAAACACCCCCCAGGTGGCCGGTTCGGATGATGTGGACACCCAGCCCACTTTGGGGTTCCAGCGTGTCATTCAGCGCGCCATCATGCATGTGCAGTCCACAGGCAATGGCAAGAAAGAAGTCAATGGTGCCAATGTGCTGGTGGCCATTTTTGGCGAAAAAGACTCGCACGCTGTGTACTACCTGCACCAGCAGGGGGTGACGCGCCTGGATGTGGTCAATTTCATTGCCCACGGCATCCGCAAAACCGACACGCCCGAAGCCAGCAAGCCCGCTGAGAATCCACCGGAAGCGGAAGAGCAGTCAGAAAAGACCGAAAAAGCATCGCCACTGGAGCAGTTCACCCAGAACCTGAACCAGTTGGCCAAGGATGGAAAAATCGACCCCCTGATTGGCCGCGACCACGAAGTGGAGCGGGTGATCCAGATTCTGTGCCGCCGCCGCAAAAACAACCCCTTGCTGGTGGGCGAGGCCGGTGTAGGTAAAACCGCCATCGCTGAAGGCTTGGCCTGGCGCATCACGCAGGGCTCGGTGCCCGATGTTCTGGCGGAAGCCAACGTCTACGCGCTTGACATGGGTGCCCTGCTGGCGGGCACCAAGTACCGTGGAGATTTCGAGCAGCGTCTGAAGGGCGTGCTGAAGTCGCTGAAAGACAAACCCCATGCGGTGCTGTTCATTGATGAAATTCACACCTTGATCGGTGCCGGTGCGGCTTCGGGTGGCACGCTGGATGCCTCCAATCTGCTGAAGCCCGCACTGTCGAGTGGTCATCTCAAATGCATCGGGGCCACCACCTTCACTGAATACCGGGGTATTTTTGAAAAAGACGCTGCTTTGTCTCGTCGCTTCCAGAAGGTGGACGTGGTGGAACCCACTGTCGAGCAGACAGTGGACATTCTCAAGGGGCTCAAGTCCCGTTTTGAGGAGCACCACAACGTCAAATACGCACTGGCTGCTTTGCAGGCTGCGGCAGAACTGAGCGCCAAGTACATCAACGACCGTCACTTGCCCGACAAGGCCATCGATGTGATCGACGAAGCCGGTGCCGCCCAGCGCGTTCTTCCAGTGTCCAAGCGCAAGAAAACCATCACCAAGACCGAGGTGGAGGAAATCGTGGCCAAGATCGCCCGCATTCCGCCCGCCAATGTGTCCAATGACGATCGGGGCAAGCTCAAAACCCTGGAGCGGGATCTCAAGAGCGTGGTGTTTGGTCAGGACAAGGCGCTTGAAGTGCTGGCCGCCAGTGTCAAGATGGCCCGCTCGGGCTTGGGCCGACCCGACAAGCCGATCGGTGCCTTCCTGTTCAGCGGCCCCACTGGCGTTGGCAAGACCGAGGCTGCCAAGCA
>ERZ724510.424-NODE-424-length-24302-cov-10.989896_pt1 | contig 24302 bp, 21 predicted proteins | sample MGYA00376043_ERZ724510 | MGnify/ENA primary metagenome ERZ724510 (study PRJEB28724, sample SAMN07190888) | wastewater metagenome | isolation source: influent of sewage treatment plant in Hong Hong | place: USA: Christiansburg, Virginia | collected 2016-03-01 ... | reverse complement strand
AACTACTCGGTGCAGTGGCTCGGCAGCGATGGCAAGTGGGTCACCTCTGCCTGGAACAGCGGCAATTTTCCGGTAGCGCAATCGGTCACCACCCCGGCGCTGGAAACCATCGGCGTGCCGGCTGACGCACTGGCTGTCACCGTTTATGGCCACGCCGTGCTGGGCACATCCGGCCAGGGCACCCCGTTTGTCGCCTTCCAGCCGAACGACCAGATTGCCACCTATGAAGCCGTGGGCACCACCTTCATTGGTTTTGCCATCAATCTGATCGATTGAGCTAAAGTTTTACCGCAGGCGCGTTTGCCGCCTGCAGCGCTCAGGCGCGGCATCATGCCGCGCCTGAGCTGTTTTATTTCCCCGCCATTCCCCGCCCCGCCAGACCTTTGCGCACTCCTTGTCCCCTGTGGCATTTGTTTTTCACTGGGTGCGCCAGCACACCGACGCCCCTTGTCCGCCCGCGCATGCTGTGATCAGCGTTAACCGCAGGCCGCTCCGGCCCGAGGTGACGACCCGGCGCCCCAGGCGGCCACCCGGTCATTGCTTGCCGCCGCCGATCCCTTCAAGGAGTTCACCATGTTCAGCTTGTCCCTGCGCCGTCTTGCGGCCCTGATCCTGTTTGCCTGCTACGTTTCCCTGACCGCCTGCGCGTCTACCGCGCACAGCGAAGGCACGGGTGAATACGTGGATGACACCACCATCACCACCAAGGTAAAAGCCGCCGTGCTGGGCGATTCCCGGCTGAAGTCGGCAGAAATCAATGTGGAAACCTTCAAGGGCCGGGTGCAGCTCAGCGGCTTTGTCCGCTCCCAGGCCGATATCGACCGGGCGGTGACGCTGACCCGCAACATCAAGGGCGTCACCTCGGTGGCCAACGACATGCGCCTGAAGTAAGCCTGTCCGCACCGAGTGGGGCCGGATGCGGCAATCGCCGGCCCCATGCCCTTCCTCCTCTCTCCTCCACTGCTGCACTGGCCAGGCCGCTGCAACAGCCCACCTCAGGAAACATCTCATGCGCTATCGCTCCCTCTCCCTGTTATCCGCCGCCCTTCTGCTCAGCGCCAGCGTGCTGGCTGCGCCGCCGATGAGCAAAAACGAATACGGCACCACCAAGGCCATGCTGTCGACCAAGTACCAGACCGACAAGGCCGCCTGCTCGGCGCTGAAGGGCAATGCCGAAGATGTGTGTGTGGAAGAAGCCAAGGCCAGCGAAAAAATCGCCATGGCCGAGCTGGAAGCCAACTACAGCCCATCAGAAAAACACCACTTTGCCCTGCGCATGGCCAAAGCTGACGGCAACTACGCCGTGGCCAAGGAAAAGTGTGACGACAAGGCGGGTAACGCCAAAGACGTGTGCCGCAAAGAAGCCAAGGCCGCCCATGTCACCGCCACAGCCAACGCCAAACTGGCCGACACCACCAGCGATGCGCGCAAGGATGCCGCCAGCGACAAGCGCAATGCCGACTACGCCGTGGCCAAGGAAAAGTGCGATGCCCTGGCCGGCGCAGTCAAGGACAGCTGTATCAAGGACGCCAAAGTCCGTTTTGCCCAACCCTGACCGCTGTTAGGGCACACGGCGGCCTGCCGCACGCCGCCGCCAAACGGGACAGCCGCCACCACAGCCCTGGCCAGGCCGCTGCCCCGACGCTGCACACCGCTTGCAAGGAGAACGCCATGAACTATGAAGATCGCGACACCTACGGCATGTACCAGACCAAACCGGGCATCAGCCCCGGCCCGGACCCGGTGCGTGGCCCCGGCCCGGCACTGATGGGGGCCGACACCCTGATTGGCAATCATGTGTTCAACTCGAAAGACGAAGAACTGGGCGACATCAAGGAAATCATGCTGGACATGCGCAGTGGCAAGGTGGGCTACGCCGTGCTGTCGTTTGGCGGGTTTCTCGGCCTGGGCGAAAAACTGTTTGCCGTGCCGTGGGCCGCGCTCAGCCTGGATACCGACAACAAGCGCTTTGTGCTGAACGTGGACAAAGACCGTCTGCAGGACGCACCCGGCTTCCAGAAAGACAAATGGCCGGACATGGCCGACCCGTCATGGGCAGACGCCATCCACGCCTATTATCAGGCACCTGAACATCAGCCGCCGGCCAGCACGTCATCGTCCATCCCCGGTTAATTGAGACATCTGCGGGTGTCTCCCCGCCGGGGGGCTACCCGGCAGGGGCATCACCGCCCCTTCACGCGCGACAGGAATTGCCATGAACACGATTCAGAATTACGCCGCCAGTGCGCTACTGGCGGCGGTGCTGCTTGGGCTGACCGGGTGTGACTCAATGACCCGGCGCGACAAAAACACCGCTGTCGGTGCCGCCGTCGGCGGGGTGGCCGGCTCGGTACTGACCGGTGGCGGCACAGCAGGGGCCATTGGCGGTGCCGTGGTGGGTGGGGTGATTGGCAATCAGGTGGGCAAGCCCTGACCAATGGTGGTCACGCTTGACCCGCGCATGACGTGGCCACCGCCCCGATATCGGGGCGGGGCCTGCTGATCTTATCCGCTTGTCGTGTCATCCGGCGCTTGCGCGCCCAGGAGTCTGACCATGTTGCGTTCCCGCCGCCTGCTGCCCTCGCTGTTTCTGGCCTCCTCGCTCACCCTGTTTGCCCTGCCCGCCGTGGCCAGCCCGCCCTGCAGCCCAATGGAAGGCACAGGCTATTTTCCTGACCACCATCGCACCCGCCTTGCCGCGCACCACAAAAAACTGCACACCGCACTGAAACTGGACAGCAAACAGGAAACCGCCTGGAACAACTTGGTGGACGCCGAGCGGCCAATGGCGCGCAGCGCCCCGGATCGCGCGGTGGACTGGGACGCCCTGTCCACCCCGGAACGCGTGGAGCGCATGCAGGCGCGGATGCAAACCCAGCAAGCCACACTGGCCGAATACCTGGTGGTGCTCAAGGCCTTCTATGCCGGGCTGACCCCGACGCAACAGCGCACCTTCGACGATTTTCATCACGCGCCGCGCCGCAACCAACACGGCAAACGCTGATGGCTGGCGACAAGCCACAAGCAGATGGCCAAGTGGCCGACATGAAGTCATTCATGTCGGCCACTTGGCCAGTGTGCCCTGCCTGCCGAAGCAGCGGGATTACCAGGCCAGCGACACCGTTTTATGCGCACGGTTCAGGTTGATCCGCTGCTCGCGCACCAGCCCCTCATAGCTGGCCCATACCCGATAGCGCCCCGGTGCCAGGCGCACCAGCAAGATAGGCCCCACCGACGGCACCTCCAGCACCGTGCGGCCATGGCCATCCACAATCGCCACCTTCACATCTGCCACATACGCCCCGGTGCGTTCGGCCAGAATCAGCTTGAGCGGAAAGTCACGCGCCGCCTGATTGACCTGCTCCAGTTCGGTTTCACCAATGCCGCCAGACAGATACACCGTGCCATGGGCGTCGGTTTGGGTAGGAAGCGGGGCCAGTTCCTGGGCGGACAACAGGCTGGCGCTCAAGCCGAAGGTGAGGGCCAGAACGCCTTTGATCATGAAATTACGCATGGGAAACGCCTTCTGAAAGCACAAGCGCCAGGCTCCCGGCCCATGCCGGCAACCCGCTCGCTTGCGGGGGTGAACATCACAACAGCACGCAACTGGCGCGCACCGCACAGGGCCATGGCGTCACACGCTTGCCCCGACCCGAACAGCTTGCACCCTGGCCGGGATTTTTTCCGTTCGCTTACCCACATACCCGCCGCCTGGCCAGCGCTTACGCTGCCGGCGGCGTAGCCGGGAGTGCCAGAAACTTCTGGTGCAGCTCCACCGTCAGTTTTTCAATCCGCTCGGACAGCTGCTTGTTCAGCTCGGTGAGCTGGGTGTTCTGCTGCAACAGCAACAGCATCTGCTCCGCGTGCCGGGCGGCGTCGGCCAGCTGCCGGGCATGGTCGGCAGCCAGGTTTTCCCGATGCAGCGCATCGGCCTCGGCATGCACCTTGTCGCGCGCTGCCTGCCGGGTTTGCGCCAGCAGAATCAGCGGCGCGGCATACGCCGCCTGCAGGCTGAACGCCAGATTAAGCAAAATGAACGGGTAAACGTCAAAGCCGGTAATCCCCGCCACATTCAGGCTAATCCATACCAGCACAATCAGCGTTTGCGAGATCAAAAACACCGGCGTACCAAAAAACCGGGCAAACGCCTCGGCCTTCAGCGCAAACCAGTCATTGCCAAACGGCGATGCCAGATGCGCATGGCGACGGTGAAAGCGCAAATGGTCAGGGTCGGGCAGGGTGACGCGCTGGGGAATGGGAGGGGAAAGCGGGCGGGAAGGTTCCATACAGGGTCTGCCAGTGAGGGGGAAGGGGTTAGCCGGGCGAGCCGGGGTCGGGATGGGGAACAGGGAAGCCGTTGGCGGCCAGGGCGGTGAAGATGGCGGCGAAGTTGTTGTCGGAGAGGGCTTGGGTGCCGCGCGGCATCAGGGTGTCGGCGATCCAGCCTAATAATTGGTCGGTGCTCTCATAAAACCGTCGAATGGCGCGCGCCTCGTTCAAGGTGGCGTCCCCCAGCGTCAACGGGTCACGGCGCTGGAGCAAGTCTTGATATTTTTCATGCCGAGTGGCCCAAAGCTGGCAATACTCATCACGCGCCAACCCATCATCGAGCGGCAGTGCTTGCAAGACGCACGGCACAATGCGCTGTAAAAACGCCGATTTTTCTTGTAGGGCGATGTCATGCAGATACTGTAGCTCATTCATGCAATGCCATGAATGCAGGTATTTTTCATCTAGCAGCACCAACACATGCCGACTATGGCCAATCTCGCGCTTGAATGCAGAAATCCAGTCACCTGTGCGCATTTTTTGCTTGTCGTAAATCAGCTGGCATCCACGCTGGGTAAAGGCTACCTCTAACTGCTCTAATAATGCAGTATTGGTTTCACCCCAGCCATACGATACATAGACAGTGGGCTTGGCGTCTGGCTGACTGCTCGGCTGCAAACGTTGTATCGGGTCGTCGTTATCCGATGCCTTACGGTCTTGCGCTGGCGCTTGTGCCTGCGAGCGTTGCCAGCTCACCTCTGGCCGCTGCCCCTGTTCTTTGCGCTCGACAGTACTTAACAAATCATTCAGCCAGCGTTGCACCTCGGCCATTTTATTTTCCTGCACCACATGTGCCTGCCACACCAACCGGCCAGCACCTGGCTGCTGCGGGTCGATATCCGGCTGCGCCTCCAGCAAAAAAGTCGCCCGCATCCCTTGATCAAAAAAGCACACGCCATAGCACCAGTACACGGCATGCACACCGGCACGATGGCCGATGGCGCACAACAGCGCTTTCATCACGCCATCATGCAAAAAGCGATAGTTCAGCCAGACTTCTAAATGCGTTTCTGCCCCACGCCACACACGATCAATCTGCTTTTGCACCTCTTGGCGTTCTGGTAATAAATCGGGGGCAAGATAAGATGTTTGCTTGGGGTTCCAATCATGCTTCACGGGGAAGCATGCGCCACACTGTTCCATCAGGGAAATAAACAAGGCCTGCTCGGCTAACGAATATTTACCCCGCCACACCAGCGCGTCCAAGGTTTCTTGATCAAATCTCCCGCCTTGCCGACGCAGTAGCGGCAGGCTGCGTTGCCGCTCCAGCACGGCATATACGCCATCCAGCGCCCATTGCTGATCAAGAATCAGCTGGTCGCCAAACAGGCCTTGCTGGTAAAACACCTCGCCGCTGCGGTGTAAATAATGCAGCACCACCTCGGGCGGCGCGCTGACGTGGTAGGCGCGACATAATGCCTCAAATTCGGTGCGGGACAAGGTGTGCTCCCCGTGCTCGCTACAGCGCGCGCGCAAGGTGTCAGCGACGGCCACCCAACTGGCTGGCAACAGCACCTGGCCATAACGCTCCAGCAACAGCCGCGCCTGACGTCGGATCTCGGCTAATACGCTCTCCATGCCGTCCACTTGCCGGGCGCTGCATTCGGTGTGGCGCAACTGGCGTAAGCCATGCTCGGTCGGTAGCGGCGGTGGCACACTGTCTTGCAACTGGTCGCACTTGGACTGTACCACCACCACTGCCGCATCCTCACCCGCCACGTCGCGCACCATGGCCAACCAATACGCTAGCGGCCGGTGGCGCATGGCCACGCCATGTTCGGAGTATGGCTGCGCGATTTCCAATTCTGGGTTCCAGACAATGACAAACAGTGCGTACTCGTCCATAAACAGGGCATGGGTGCCATGGTAAATATCCTGGCCGCCAAAATCCCAGACATGGGCAATCACCGCCGAATTATTTTCATTAGCGGAAATTAAAGTCTCTAGGCCTAAGTCGATGCCGTGCGTGGATGGAATGCTGGAGTCGAATGCTTGGCCATTTAATCGTCGGCAAATTTGAGTTTTGCCGGCTGAACCATTACCTAGTAAAAATAATTTGATGTGGTGATTATCCGCCTGGCCGCGATCAAGGTCAGCGCACCAAGCTTTTAGGCGAGGGAGGCAGTTGTCTGTATAGCTTTCTGATGCTAGTTCATTTGGGGCAATAAGCAAACTATTACAGTACAGGGTTTCTAATCCTGCTGCTGTGTCTAAAATACAGTGACCAGGCTGGCAAGATAAAGGTATTGAGTCGAGCAAATTCAGTGTTTTTAAAGCGGGTAGTTTGAGAAGTGGCGACAGGTCGCTCAATGCATGACACTCGCTCAAATCCAAGGACTGCAGGGTGGTCAGCGAGATCAGCGGTGACAAGTCACTTAGAGCCTCGCATAAGCTCAAAACCAAGGACTGCAAGGCGGTTAGGGAAGTCAGCGGCGATAGATCGCTCACTGCTTCGCATCCGGTTAAATCCAAGGACTGCAAGGTGATTAACGACGTTAGCTGCGACAGATCACTCAGTGTGCACCAGCCCAAATCCAAGGATTGCAAGGTGGCTAGCGAGATCAGTGGTGACAAATCGCTCAGTTTGTAGCTCGCGCTCAAATCCAAGGACTGCAAGACGGATAGCGAGGCTAACGGTGACAAGTCGCTCAGCACATAGCATTCACGCAAATTTAAAGACCGCAAATCAGGTAACTGCACCAATGCCGCTAAATCTACCAACTTATGACAGCCTTCAAATGTAACTACCCTCACTTGCTCCAACCCCGACACCGACGCCGGCACCTCCTCAATCTCCAGTCCCGACAAATCCAGCACTTCCGCCCCACTCACCCGCGCTGCCTCAATCCGCCGTTCCGCTTCCAGCCAATCTTTGTTTACATGACCCATCTCACCCCCCCCATTCCTTTCTACTCTTCCCCACATCATACCAAACACATACCCCACCCCCACCCACAAAAAAGGACGCCCACAAGCGTCCTTTTTTGCCTTACTTCCACACCCTAACTCACTGAACAATCAGTTAAAAAAGTCCTTCAACTTGTCCATAAACGACTTGGCGCGCGGGTTATGTGTGTCGCTATTGTCCGCGCCCTCGGCGTCGAACTGGCGCAGCAGGTCTTTTTGCCGTTCGGTAAGCTTCACCGGGGTTTCCACCACCACATGGCAGAGCAAATCGCCGTAGCTGGCACCGCGCACCGATTTGATGCCCTTGCCGCGCAGGCGGAAGGCCTGGCCGGATTGGGTTTCTGGCGGAATCTTCAGCCGGGCGACGCTGTCCAGGGTGGGGATTTCGATTTCCCCGCCCAGGGCGGCGGTGGCAAAGCTGATGGGCATTTCGCAGTGCAGGTCCTGGCCGTTGCGCTGGAACACGCCGTGTTCGCGGATGTGGGTGACCACGTACAGGTCGCCGGCCGGGCCGCCGTTCACGCCGGGTTCGCCTTCGCCGGCCAGGCGGATGCGGTCGCCTTCGTCCACGCCAGCGGGGATTTTCACGTTCAGCGTTTTGTTTTTCTTCACCCGGCCCGAGCCCTGGCAGGCGGTACACGGGTCAGGAATCACCTTGCCGGTGCCGTGGCAGGTGGGGCAGGTTTGCTGGATGCTGAAAAAGCCCTGCTGCATGCGCACCTGGCCGTGGCCGCCGCAGGTCTGGCAGGTTTTGGGCTCGGTGCCGGGCTTGGCACCGCTGCCGTGGCAGACGTCGCAGGTTTCCACCGCCGGGATGCGCACTTGCTTTTCGCAGCCGCGCGCGGCTTCTTCCAGGGTGATTTCCATGTTGTAGCGCAGATCGGAGCCGCGATACACATTGTTGCGGCTGCCAGCGCCTGCGCCCCCCGCGCCCGCGCGGCCACCGAAGATGTCGCCAAAGATGTCGGAGAAGGCGTCACCAAAGCCGCTAAAGCCGGCCCCGCCCGCGCCAAAGCCGGCACCTGCGGCGTTGGGGTCTACCCCGGCGTGGCCGTATTGGTCGTAGGCGGCGCGTTTTTGGCTGTCGGAGAGAATTTCATAGGCTTCTTTGATTTCCTTGAATTTCTCTTCGGCTTCTTTACTGTCCGGGTTGCGGTCCGGATGGTATTTCATTGCCATTTTGCGGTAGGCTTTTTTGATGTCGTCATCCGACGCATCGCGATTAAGCCCGAGCAGTTCGTAAAAGTCTTTTTTTGCCATCACTGTTCACCGTGCAGAACCCGCCCCGCAATGCCGGGCGGGCCGAGTGTGTATGTGCTTGCCAACATGAAAAAGGCACAGAGCCCAGAGAATGGAACTCTGATGCGCTGTGCCCACAAGAAGTTAAACTAAATTACTTCTTGTCTTTCACTTCTTCGAATTCGGCGTCCACCACATTGCCGTCTTCTTTCTTGCTGCTGCCACCGGCTGCGCCGCCAGCCTGGCCAGCGTCAGCGCCGGCACCTTCGGCCAGTGCCTGGGCGTACATGATCTCGCCCAGCTTCTGGCTGGCCTTGCCCAGTGCTTCCACCTTGGCTTCAATGTCGGCCTGGTCGTCGGTCTTGATCGCGGCTTCGGCGTCTTTGATGGCGGTTTCGATTTTGGCTTTTTCGTCTGCGCCAATCTTGTCGCCGTATTCTTCCAGCGATTTTTTCACCGAGTGGATCAGGCCGTCAGCCTGGTTGCGTGCCTGCACCAGTTCGTGCAGCTTCTTGTCTTCGTCGGCGTGGGCTTCGGCATCCTGCACCATGCTCTGGATTTCGGCTTCGGACAAGCCGGAGCTGGCCTGGATGGTGATCTTGTTTTCCTTGCCGGTGGCCTTGTCCTTGGCGGACACGTGCAGAATGCCGTTGGCGTCGATGTCAAAGGTGACTTCGATTTGCGGCATGCCGCGTGCGGCCGGCGGAATGTCCGACAGGTTGAACTGGCCCAGGCTCTTGTTGGCGCTGGCTTTTTCGCGTTCGCCTTGCAGTACGTGGATGGTTACCGCGTTCTGGTTGTCGTCAGCGGTGGAGAACACCTGGCTGGCCTTGGTCGGAATGGTGGTGTTCTTCTGGATCAGCTTGGTCATGATGCCGCCCAGGGTTTCGATACCCAGCGACAGCGGGGTAACGTCCAGCAGCAGCACGTCCTTGACGTCGCCCTTCATCACGCCGCCCTGGATGGCTGCGCCCACGGCCACGGCTTCGTCCGGGTTCACGTCGCGGCGCGGTTCCTTGCCAAAGAATTCCTTGACCTTGTCCTGCACCTTGGGCATGCGGGTCTGGCCGCCCACCAGAATCACGTCGTCAATCTGGCCAATCGACAGGCCGGCGTCTTTCAGGGCAATCTTGCACGGCTCGATCGAACGGTTGACCAGTTCTTCCACCAGGCTTTCAAACTTGGCGCGGGTGATCTTGATGGCCAGGTGTTTCGGGCCGCTGGCGTCTGCGGTGATGTACGGCAGGTTGACTTCGGTTTGCTGGGCCGAGGACAGCTCGATCTTGGCTTTTTCGGCGGCTTCTTTCAGGCGTTGCAGCGCCAGCACGTCGGCTTTCAGGTTAACGCCGGATTCTTTCTTGAATTCATCGATGATGTAATCGATCAGGCGTTGGTCGAAGTCTTCGCCGCCCAGGAAGGTGTCGCCGTTGGTGGACAGCACTTCAAACTGGTGTTCGCCGTCGAGTTCAGCAATTTCGATGATGGAAATATCGAAGGTGCCGCCGCCCAGGTCATACACGGCAATTTTGCGGTCGCCTTCTTTTTTGTCCATACCAAACGCCAGTGCAGCGGCGGTCGGCTCGTTGATGATGCGCTTGACTTCCAGGCCGGCAATACGGCCAGCGTCCTTGGTGGCCTGGCGCTGGCTGTCGTTAAAGTAAGCCGGCACGGTGATCACGGCTTCGGTGACTTCTTCGCCGAGGTAGTCTTCGGCGGTCTTTTTCATTTTGCGCAGCACTTCGGCGCTGATTTGCGGCGGGGCGAGTTCTTTGTCACGCACTTGCACCCAGGCGTCGCCATTGCCAGCCTTGACGATGGAGAACGGCATCAGGTCGATGTCTTTTTGCACTTCTTTTTCTTCGAAGCGGCGGCCAATCAGGCGCTTGACAGCGTACAGGGTGTTTTTCGGGTTGGTGACGGCCTGGCGCTTGGCCGGCGCGCCACACAGGATTTCGCCGTCTTCAGCGTAGGCGACGATGGACGGGGTGGTGCGTGCGCCTTCGGCGTTTTCAATCACCTTCGGCTGGCCGTTTTCCATCACGGCCACGCAGGAGTTGGTGGTGCCCAGGTCAATACCAATGATTTTGCCCATTATTGCGTTCCTTTCGCGTCTATCTTGCAAAATAGCCAGCAGTGAAGGCTGTATGTTCAAGCACTTGCACTTTGTCGCCGGGGGCGCGCTGGCAGATGTTTTCTTGAGATGTCAGATAAAGCTGGTTTAACCGTTTTCAAGGGACAGGGTGCAAATTTTACCCCTGTCGCTTACCGGGCTATTTGCCCTTGGCCACCACCACCATGGCCGGACGCAGCACGCGTTCGGCAATCTGGTAGCCCTTTTGCATCACGTTGACCACGGTGTTGGCGTCGGCGTCAGACTCAATCATGCTGATGGCCTGATGCTTGTGCGGGTCGAGCTTTTCGCCCACCGGGTTGATTTCGCTCAGCTGGAATTTCTCAAAAGCCGAAATCAGCTGTTTCAGGGTGAGATCCACGCCGTGCTTGAGGGTGTCAAACTGGCCACTCTGGTCGAGCAGGGCCATTTCCAGGCTGTCTTTCACCGGCAGCATTTCGGCGGCAAATTTCTGTACCGCGTATTTATTGGCGGCTTGCAGGTCTTCCACCGCGCGGCGGCGCTGGTTTTCCTGCTCAGCGCGGGCACGCAGAAACTGGTCTTTGGCTTCGGTCAGCTGGGTTTCCAGTTCGGCAATGCGGGCGCTGGCGTCAAAGGCGGCAGCGGCCTCGGGCGGCAGGCCGGTGGAAATGGTTTCGGGCTGCGCGGCCACGGCATCAGATGCAGGCACATGGGATTCTTGGGATTGCATGGCGACCTCCGTGAATAATGATGCGACAAGTAGGGGCATTGTGGCCGGTTTCAACCCCCTGGCGCTGCATCCGCCCCGACGCTGGCAAACGGCCCGGTCAGATGGGGCAAGCCGCCGGGCTGGCATTTTTCAGGGGCTGGCGGGCAGCCAGGCCAGCAGGCACAGGGTGCGGGCTTGTTCACTCAGATGCGTAAGTAACCGTATTTTCATCATTCGGCAGGACAAATTTTTCCACTGGCGAACAGCTGTTTTCATTTACGAAAATGCGACATTTTTTTATTGCTGCGCTGCACACAAGTGGGGTTTTTTATGATTTAATCCTCACACAAAGTTGTACGAAAGCCTGCAAAACTGTGGTGAAAAACACCAGGTTTGGCTCGTATCCGGTTGTGGCCATCTCCGCAACCTCTGCGCAAGCCGACACACCGCGCTCGCACTTTTTGCCGCCATGCACTGGGGCAAAAAAGATTTCGGGCATGTCGCCCGTTTAGGCCAAATTAATCATTCTGGGGTAACAGAAACATGACGACTCGCGAACAACGCATCGCTGCCATCGAAAAAGACTGGGCTGAAAATCCGCGCTGGGCTGGCATCAAGCGCGGCTACACCGCCGCTGACGTGGAGCGCCTGCGCGGCTCTTTCCCGGTCGAATACACCCTGGCCCGCCGTGGCGCCGAGAAGCTGTGGAACCTGGTCAACAACGAACCGTACATCAACTGCCTGGGCGCGCTGACCGGCGGCCAAGCCATGCAACAGGTGAAAGCTGGCATCAAGGCCATCTATCTGTCCGGCTGGCAGGTTGCTGCTGACAACAACGAATACTCCGCCATGTACCCGGACCAATCCCTGTACCCGGTGGACTCGGTGCCGAAGGTGGTGGAACGCATCAACAACGCCTTCACCCGCGCTGACGAAATCCAGCACTCCAAGGGTGTGGACGCTGGCGACAAGGGCTACATCGATTACCACGCTCCGATCGTGGCCGATGCTGAAGCCGGTTTTGGCGGCGTGCTGAACGCTTTCGAACTGATGAAGTCGATGATCCGCGCTGGCGCAGCCGGCGTGCACTGGGAAGATCAGCTGGCTTCCGTGAAGAAGTGTGGCCACATGGGTGGCAAGGTGCTGGTGCCGACGCAAGAAGCCGTGCAAAAGCTGATCGCCGCCCGTATGGCTGCCGACGTGTACGGCGTGCCGACCCTGGTGATTGCCCGTACCGATGCTGAAGCCGCTGACCTGCTGACCTCCGACTACGACGAAAACGACAAGCCGTTCCTGACCGGCGAGCGCACTGCCGAAGGCTTCTACAAAACCCGCAAGGGCCTGGACCAAGCCATCTCCCGCGCCATTGCCTACGCTCACTACGCCGACCTGGTATGGTGCGAAACCGGCACCCCGGATCTGGAATTCGCCCGCAAGTTTGCTGAAGCCGTACACAAGGTTCACCCGGGCAAGATGCTGGCCTACAACTGCTCGCCGTCGTTCAACTGGAAGAAAAACCTGGACGATGCCACCATCGCCAAGTTCCAGCGCGAACTGGGTGCCATGGGCTACAAGTACCAGTTCATCACCCTGGCTGGTATCCACTCCATGTGGTACAACATGTTCGACCTGGCCCAAGACTACGTGGCCCGTGGCATGTCGGCTTACGTCGAGAAGGTGCAAGAGCCGGAATTCGCCGCACGCGATCGTGGCTACTCCTTCGTGTCGCACCAGCAAGAAGTGGGCACTGGCTACTTCGACGATGTGACCACCGTGATTCAAGGCGGCAAGTCCTCGGTGACCGCCCTGACCGGCTCCACCGAAGAAGAACAGTTCCACTAAGATTTGATTTTGTCTCACTCCGGGTGGTTTCCACCCGGCAAGCCCTCGGGCTTGGCATCGACCCACTGCCCCGTCAGCTCACCCTGACGGGGTTTTTTCATATTTGGGGTCATATCAAATTCTTTCTGGATTTTTGCCTTTTGCTGGGCTAAACCTCCAGGCAGGCAAGCTGTGCATGCTATAAATGAAACATAGATGTTTGCACCGACGGCCACACACCAACACCGTCCATGGCCGCGACGGCAAAACCATAATAAAAGGAGGGAGTCATCATGCCGCTGAGTCTGGAAACCCTAAGGCTGGTTGCCCAGCTGCACCATGCTTACCAAAACCGCCAGCGCGACCCGCTGACCCAAACCTTTGCCCGCAGCAGCGGAGAAGAAGTGCTGGCCCTGCAGTTTCAGGTGGCCGAGCGCAGCAACACCCCGCTGGCAGTGGCCTTGCTAGACGTTGACCGCCTGAGCGAAATCAACGACAGCCACAGCCACCCCGAAGGCGACAGCATGCTGGTGGCCGTGCCGCAGTACATCAGCAAAACCCAGCGCCAGGGCGATATGCTGGTGCGCTGGAGCGGCAAACGCTTTTTGCTGATTTTGCCCAATACCTCGCTGGATCACGCCGTGATTGCCCTGAACCGCTTCCGCGAAATGGGCTTTGGCCTGCGCCCGGACGGGCAGCCGCTGACACTGAGCATGGGCGTGGCTGAACGCCAGGTGGATCAGCTTGATAGCTGGACCGCGCTGGTCAGCCGCGCCGAACAGCGGGTGCTGGAAGTCAAACGCCAGGGGCGCAATGGCATCTGTATGCAAGATGCCCCGGCACTGGCTGCCTGAGCTTCGCTGATTGCCATCAGGTGCGTCACCCGCAGGGCGACGCACCACCCGGTTTTTCCCACCACCCCTCACCCCACTGTCAACGCCGGCAAGCCATGCAAGGCCCTGGCGTGATGACAGGCATCTTCAAACACGCCCATTTCTGCCCGTGCGCCAAACTCGCGACACGGCGATGGGCGTTCGGCGTAAATGCCACATTGCACCGACTGGCCAATGGTGCCAATCAGCGCCGCGCAGCGTGGCCGGGCGTAGTCGGTGCCGCGCAGCCGGTACAAGCTGGCGGTTTCCGCATCGGCCAGCCCGGCAGGCACCCGGCCTCCTTCACTGTCCAGCTCGGAATAATGAAACGTCACCCGAAACGCGGCGCAACAAGCGCCGCATTGCGTGCAGATGGAAGGGGAGACGGTAGACATCGTGGCTCCTGATGTGTGCAGAAAAGTGCCGAGCTTACCGGATTGGCGCAGCCGCTCCCATGCCTGAGCCGCATCATGGCGGCCCAATTGAGCCCAAATCCACCGTTTCATCCGGCAAGCATCAGGATAAATTGGCCAAATCATCAGGAAAGCCATGTTGTATTCGTCTAATTGCGCTTATAATTTCGTAACAGTCACGCAAATTGGTCGCATCATGGCAGGCAGAAAACGCAAAACCCCGCAGTGGGTCAACGGCAAACCGAGTTTCGACGACATGCCGGTGCATTATCAGGTGGATCAGGCCGAGCTGGCCGAGCGTCTGCTGGGCGCGCTGGAAGAAGGCCGGATCGGTCTGCTGCAGCCGCGCCAGCACGATGCCGCCGTGCGGGCCTTGCGCCAGCTCGGCGAAGCCAGCCAGCCTGCCGACCAGCGGGTAGTGGCCGAATGGGTGGACGCCCACCTGACCCCCAGCAGCCGCACCAAGCTGCTGGGGGCCTTGCGCCAGGAGCGCTTTCGCGCCACGCGCGGCATCAAGCAGGTGGCGCTCAAGCCCAGCGAGTTTCAGCAGCTGCAATTGCTGCGCGACCGTGCCGAACAGCGCCGCCGTGGCCCGCTGAGCCACGCCGACCGTGCGCTGCTGAGCGAGCTGGGGGCCATCCTGCCCCCGCATCTGACCCAGGTGGTCAGCGTGCCCTTGTACAGCCACACCGTCCCGGCTGGCCAGCCTGCGCCCGCCGATGACGATATCGAAGATCTGATTGACCTGAACGACTATCTGCTGCCGCACCGCGAATCCAGTTTTCTGGTTCGGGTCAAGGGCGAGTCGATGCTGGAAGCCGGCATTCGCGATGGCGACTTGCTGGTGGTGGACCGCGCCCGCCCGCCCAGCGATGGCAAGATTGTGGTGGCAGCGCTCAATGGCGAGCTGACCGTCAAGCGGCTGTCCACCCGCCACGGCCAGGTGCGGCTGATGCCGGCCAATCCGGCATTTGCCCCAATTGAAATCGACGAAGCCAGCGAACTGATGATCTGGGGCGTGGTCAGCAATGTGATTCACAAGCTATAAGCCAGGCCAGCAGCAGCTTGGCAAAAATTAACCCATACGATTCATAGGGTTAAATTTTCCTTGCCCGCTGTGCTGCGCTTGACGCTGCCCCGGTGGCTGCGGATAATCGCGGCTTTACGCCATCATGGCCAGCGCCGCCCGTCCCTGCGCCTGGCCTTTGGCAGCGCGCGCCCGCTCCGGGGGCTTCGCCTGCCCGCCTACCGGAATGCTGAACATGTCTGTGACTCCCGAACTGCTATTGCCCGCCGGCACGCTGGATAAAATGCGTGCTGCCTACGATTTTGGTGCCGATGCGGTATACGCCGGCCAGCCGCGCTACAGCCTGCGCGCGCGCAATAACGAGTTCAAGCTGGAACAGCTGGGCGTCGGTATTCAGGAAGCCCATGCCAGAGGCAAGAAATTTTACGTGGCCTCCAACCTGCTGCCGCACAACGCCAAGGTCAAAACCTATCTGGCCGATATGGCCCCGGTGATTGCCATGCAGCCAGACGCGCTGATCATGGCCGACCCCGGCCTGATCATGATGGTGCGGGAAACCTGGCCAGACATGCCAATTCATCTGAGCGTGCAGGCCAACACCGTCAACTACATGGGGGTGAAGTTCTGGCAAAAGCTGGGGCTGTCGCGCATTATCCTGTCGCGCGAGCTGAGCCTGGACGAAGTGGCGGAAATCCGTCAGGAATGCCCGGACATGGAAATCGAAGTGTTTGTCCATGGCGCGCTGTGCATTGCCTACTCCGGGCGCTGCCTGCTGTCGGGCTACTTCAACCACCGCGACCCCAACCAGGGCACCTGTACCAATGCCTGCCGCTGGGATTACAAGGTTCACGATACCAGCGACGCCAGCGACAATGGCGATGTGCAGGCCATCGACTTTGACTTCAACCACGCCCTGGATGACGCCAACCAGCAGTTTGCCGCCTGTGGCGGCGCACCGCGCCATCCGCTGGCCGACAAAACCTATCTGATTGAAGAAAAAAGCCGCCCAGGCGAAACCATGCCGATTCTGGAAGACGAGCATGGCACGTACATCATGAACAGCAAGGATTTGCGTGCGGTTGAGCATATCGAGCGGCTGACCAAGATTGGCGTGGACTCGCTGAAAATTGAAGGCCGCACCAAAAGCCTGTATTACGTGGCGCGCACCGCCCAGGTGTATCGCCGGGCCATCGACGACGCAGTCGCGGGCCGGCCATTTGATCTGGGCCTGCTGGCCGAGCTGGACGGACTGGCCAACCGGGGCTATACCGACGGTTTTTATGAGCGCCACCATACCCAGGATTACCAAAACTACATGACCGGGCATTCGCAGGCCAAGCGCAGCCAGTATGTGGGCGACGTGCTTAGCGTCAATGCCCAGGGCCTGGCCACCGTGGAAGTGAAAAACCGCTTTGCCCGTGGCGACCGGCTGGAGGTGATTCAGCCAGCGGGCAACCGGGAAATCATCGTGGGCGACATGCTGCGCCGGGGCCACGGCCCGGTGGAGGTGGCCGGGGGCAGCGGCGTGGTGGTGGAGCTCGACCTCGGCCCGGTGGCCACAGGTGCCTTGCTGGCGAGAATTTTGTAAGCCAGCCTACACCGCAAAAAAACGTGGCCTACTGCCACGTTTTTTTATTTTTTGTGAATTTGTCACACGCTTGTTTAGCCAAACGTCAGGATTAGGGCAAGGCTCACTGGGCAAGGCTTGCGGCCCGTGTGGACAATACGGTGAACATGTTGCACAGCAGCGTAGTAACTGCTGGATTTTTTCTGCACTTCATACCAGAATACGGCGTAAATACACCCTGCACCTGCGCATGTTCTGGCCGGGGGGCTTGTCCGCTGGTCGGCACAGGTTCCCCGGTCAAATCGTGTACAGACAACGACCTGGGGAACTGTGTCACGGCGCAGGGGGTCTGTCAGCCGGTGACGGGGTGAAAATGATGCTGGATATTTCAAAAGCATCAAAAAGATGTGATGAGGGCATGTCTTGATGCACTGCACCATCTGGTGCTTTGCCGATAAAAACATAAGGTTGGGCCACACCGGGCACACTCGGGCCGCGTCATCGCGCAGAATGACGCACCTGGGCCCCGGTGGTCGCGTGAGGGTGATGCAGCATGCTTCATCCCGACAGTGCCATGGCGGCGCGGTTCGGATCAAGTCAGGTGGTCACAGGCATGCCGGCACTGACCCAGCATGACCAGGACGGAGGAAAACAATGAATTGGTTCTGGCAAACCTACACGCTGGTTGAAAAAACCTTCTGGAATTCAATCAGCCGCAAGTTGTGCAGTTTTTTCTTCATCAGCCTGTTTCAGCTCGGCTTTGTGGCCCTGCTGTGGTTCTATTTCACCGAGGTGCATCAGGTGCTGGCCAGCGCCGAGGTGAAGCCCGATCTTCTCCAGAAACTGGACCAGACCATGCGCCAGGCACTGCAGGCGGTGGTGGCACTGTGGTTTGTTTCACTGGCCTTTATTGGCTTTATGGTCTGGTATCTGCGTTTTCTGATTGTGCGGCCACTGCGCATGATCATTTCCATCTTCAACGAAATTGGCCAGGGTGAAGGCGACCTGTCGCGCGACATTCCGGCGATGACCTTCGATGAAATCCGCGAGCTGTCCGAATCCTACAACCGCTTCCTGAAAAAAATGCGCGAAATCATCAGCAATGTGCGGCTGATGACCGTGCGCATTGCCATGGACTCGGCCCGCTCGGCGGTCAATATCAGCGATTCGCTGGGCAGTGCGCGCAAGCAGGGCCAGTTTGCCCGCGAAGTGCGCGAATCCAGCGACGCCACCACCGCCGGCATCACCCAGGTATCGGAGCAAACCCAGCATATTTCTTACACCACGCTGGACAATCTGGCCGTGGCCAAATCGTCCTGCGCCGAGCTGATTGACGTCACGGCGCGGATTGAGGCGGTTAACCAGAAAGTGGGCCACTTTAACCAGACAGTAGAAGGGCTGAACCTGCGTTCGGCCAGCATCAAGCAGATTGTTGACCTGATCAAGGACATTTCCGACCAGACCAACCTGCTGGCGCTCAACGCCGCGATTGAAGCCGCGCGCGCAGGCGAGGCCGGGCGCGGCTTTGCCGTGGTGGCCGACGAGGTGCGCAAGCTGGCCGAGCGGGTGAAAGTGGCCACCGACGAGATTTCCGACAATATTGAAGGCATGCTGCGGCTGGTGGGCAACACCCTGGAAGAAACCAGCCAGATCACCACCGACACCCGCTCAGCCAGCGAAACCGTCAGCAAGGCCAGCCAGCATTTTGAAAAAATGGTGATCGACTACGACAACACCGCCAGCAGCCTGTCGGAAATTGCCCGCACCATGGAAACCTTTGCCGCCACCAACAAGCAGGTGAACCGGCATGTGTCGGATATTGACGAGCTGAGCCAGCAAGTTACCGAAAAGCTGCAGCTGTCGCACCAGGTATCCAAAGAGCTGTCGCACGCCTCCGAGCAGGTGCAGGAGCTGGTGTCGCGCTTCAGCGTGGGCGAAGGCGACTTTGACCACGCCATCAACCGGGCGCGCAGCTACCGCGAAATGCTGGAAAAACGCCTGCAGGAAATGGCCGAACGCGGGGTGAATCTGTTTGACCGCAATTACCGCCCGATTCCCGGCTCGCATCCGCAAAAATACCACACCAGCTACGACGAAAGCTTTGAACAGCTGATGCAGCCAGACTACGACCGCCTGGTGGACGAAACCCCCGGTGGACGGTTTGCCCTGCTGGTGGACGAAGGCGGCTACGCGCCAACGCATAACTCGTTCTACTCGAAAAAGCCCACTGGGGATGCCCGCGTTGACCTGCTGCACAGCCGCGACAAACGCATTTTTAACGATCCAGCCGGCCTGAAATCGGCATGCAACACCCAGCCCTTCCTGCTGCAAACCTATGTGCGTGATACCGGCGAAGTGCTGTCGGAAATCTCGCTGCCGGTGTTTGTCAACAACCGCCACTGGGGCGCGCTGCGGCTGGGGTTTGACACCAGCCGCATGCTCACCCTGTCTGGCCATATGTAAGTTTCTGTCCGGTCTGGCCCGCGCATTCTTGCCGAGCAGCCAGACCGGGCACCTCATGGCGCGCAGCTTGACTGTCTGCCCAGGACGCCCACCATGTCATCCTCAATCAACCCCCTTCGTCGCCAGCTTGCACTCGCCCTGACGCTTGCCCCGTACTGGCTGGCAGCGCGCAGCTGGGCCAGCCCGGCCAGCCAGGGTGAAGGACGCATGTTGGTGGTGTTGCTGCGCGGTGGGCTGGATGGGCTGTTTGCCTTGTCGCCCAGCGCCGATCCACGCTGGACCAGCGCGCGCCCCACCCTGTCCCAGCTGGCACTGACCCAGGGCCTGCCGCTGCCTGGCAGCGGTTTTGTTGCCCACCCGGCGTTACCTGAGCTGGCCGCCTTGTATCAGGCCGGTGAACTGCTGTTTTGCCCGACCGCCGGCACACCGGATGTCAGCCGCAGCCATTTCCAGTCGCAGGATGTGTTCGAGCTGGGGAACGGCCAGATCATGGCCGCCAGCGGTTTCATGGCCCGGCTGGCCAGCGAGCTGGCGGGCCGGGCCGCCGCCAGCTTCAGCGCCGGCCTGCCCTTGTGCCTGAGCGGCAGCACCTCGCTACCCATGCATATTCCACTCAGTCAATCCGGCATGCGCCTGAACAAGGGGCCGGCGCTCGACGCCATTCTCCAGGCACACGCTCACCAGCCCAGTGGCGTGATGCTGCAGCAGGCGCTGGACATCCAGCGCGTGCTGGATAGCCGTGATCCAGACCAGGCAGCGCGCGGCGCGGCCCCGTTAAGCGGCTGGCCGGCGCTGGCCCGGCAAATGGGCCGGCTGCTGCGCCAGCAGCCCGACTGGGCGCTGTCGTTCATCGACCTGGGCGGCATGGACAGCCACGCGGCCCAAGCCACGGCGCTGGCCGGGCTGCTGCGCCAATTGTCCTTGGGCATCCAGGCACTCAAGGACAGCCTGGGCCAGGAAGAGTGGGCGCGAACCCGGCTGGTGGTGATGAGCGAGTTTGGCCGCACCGTACAGGAAAACAGCAGCGCCGGCACCGACCACGGCCATGGCGGCCTGGCCTTGCTGGCCGGCGGCGGGCTGGGCCGCCCGCGCATGCTGGGCGATTTTCCTGGCTTGCAGCCCTCCGCGCTGTTTGAAGGCCGCGATCTGCCGGTGCTGCTCGACTGGCGCAGCCTGCTGGCAGAAACCGCCCGTGCCAGCTTTGGCCTGTCCGAGCGGGCGCTGGAGCGCGCGTTTCCTGGCCGGCCCAGGGTGGCCTGGACGCTCTGAATGGTCGGCCCCTGCCGTCAGCACGTCATCCCTGGTGGCAGCAAGCGGCCATCCTGCAGGTAAAACTGCTGGTTGCAGCTGTCGGCCAGGCGGGGGTCGTGGGTGACAATCAGAAAGGTCATGCCTTCTTCCCGGTTCAGCTCGCGCAGCAGGGCAAACACCTCGCTGGCGGTCTGGCTGTCCAGGTTGCCAGTGGGTTCATCGGCCAGCACCAGCCGGGGCCGGTTGATCAGCGCGCGCACAATTGCCACCCGCTGCTGCTGACCGCCAGACAATTGCACCGGCTTCTTGTGCGCATGCGCGGCCAGCCCCACCCGTTCCAGCAAGGCCCTGGCGCGCTCGCGGTCGTCGCGGCTGACGCGGCCCACCCCGGCCAGTACCGGCATCAGCACGTTTTCTTCGGCATTGAACGCCGGCAATAAATGGTGAAACTGGAAGATAAAACCCAGATAGCGGTTGCGCAGCGCGGTGCGCACCGCATCGCTCTGGCCGCTGGCCTGCTCGCCAGCCAGCCACAGCGCGCCCTCGCTGGGTGATTCCAGCAGGCCGATGATATTCAGCAAGGTGGATTTGCCCGAACCCGACGGCCCCACCAGCGCAGAAAACCCGCCTTCGGTCAGATTCAGATCAATGCCGTGCAGCACTTCCACCACGGGCGAATCGCCGCCGCCGTAGCGCTGGCGGATGCCTTGCAACACCATCACATCAGCCACGAATCGCCTCCACTGGGTCCAGTTTGGCCGCCCGCACCGCCGGCATCAGCGCCGACAACACCCCCACCACGCAGGCAATCAGCGCCGTGCTGATAAACAGTTCGCTGTCCAGCACCACCGGAAACAGCGGGCTGCCATCTTCCGTGCGGGCAATCTGGGTAAACCCCAGTGCCAGTGCTGCACCCAGCGCCGTGCCCAGCAGCGAGCCCACCAGGCCGACAATGCCGCCCTGCAGCAAAAACACCCCGAGAATGCGCCAGGCTGGCGTGCCCATGGCACGCAGGATGCCGATTTCGCGCTGGCGCTGCACCACCGACACCACCAGCACGCTGGCAATACCCAGCGCCACGGCAAAGGTGACAAATACCCGGATCATGGTGCTGGACGCCCGCTGGCTTTTCAGCGCGGTGACCAGCTGGCCATTATTGGCCTGCCAGCTGTCGGCGGTCAGCCCGGTGGTGGCGGCCAGCTGGCTGGCCAGGGTTTCGGCTTCAAACAACTGGTCGGTGCGCACATAGATTTCGGTGATGTCCAGCCGGTAGCCCAGCAGGTTTTGCGCTTCCCGCAGCGGCATCAGTACCCAGCGCCGGTTCAGGTCTTTCAGGCCAAAATCCAGAATGCCGCTGACCCGCACCGACACTTGCACGCCGCTGGCCGATTGCAGGCGCAGGCGGCTGCCCGGCGTCAGGCCAAGGTCGGAGGCCAGCTCCACGCCAATCAGCGCCTCGCCCGCTGCCAGCTGCAAACGCCCGGCGCGCAGTTTGTCTTCCAGCCGTACCACTTGCTGGTAATCGTCCAGCGCCACGCCCATCAGCGACACCGACTTGTTCACCCCGCCCTGCTGCGCCACCCCCGGCCCGCTGGCCATGACCGCAGCAGCGCTGACCCGTGGATGGGCGTGAATCGCCTGCAGCAAGGGAGCCCAGTCGCGGATGGTGTTTTCCCGCTGGGTGCGCTTGCGCACGTCGGCCAAGGAGCTCACCCCCTCGGCGGCGGTCAGCGCTGGCCGGTTCAGCCGGTCTGCCGGGCGCAGCACCACATGCGCCTGGCTGGATAAAGTGCGGTCGATGATATTGGCCTGCAGACCGTTGACGATGGCGGTGATATACACAATCACCGCCACACCGATGCTCACCCCGGCCAGAATCAGCACGGTTTGAAAACGCCCCTCGCGCAACAGCCGCCAGGCTACCGTCCAGACAAAGCTCATGGCTGCGCCACCCTGACGCGCTGGCCGTCATCCAGCGCCGGGGCCGGCACAATCACCTGCTGACCGGCAGACAGGCCGGATTTGACTGGCAACTGGCCGGCCACCCGGTCGGCGGTGTCCACCTTGACCCAGCGCACCCGTCCGTTGTCAATCAGCGCCGCCTTGCCATCGCGCACGGCAGTGGCCGGCAGCAGCAGCATGGCGCGTGGGGCGGCAGTGACAATTTCCGCCGACACGGTCATGCCGCTGCGCAAGTAGGGGGCCGGCTGGGTCAGCGCCAGTTCGACTTCCACCGTGCCGCGCGCAGTATCCACACTGGCACCGATGCGGGTGACCGTGGCCGGCGCGCGCTGTTCGGCAAAGGCGTCAGCCAGCACGGCAGCCGTCTGGCCCACGGCCAGCTTGCCCAGATCGCGCTCGTCCAGATCAAGCAGAATGCGCAGCGGGCCATCGGCGGCAAAGCGCAGCAGGGTTTTGCCGGCAGTCACCACATCGCCCGCTTCCACGTCACGGCTCAGCAGCACGCCGTTGGCTGGTGCGCGCAAGGTCATCTGCGCCAGGCGGGCCACGCTTTGTTCGGCCAGCCCACGCAACTGTGCCTGGCGCTGTTCGGCAGCTTCCCGGCTGCGCCGGGCGCTATCCAGCGCCGCCTGGCTGACAAACCCCTGGGCAAACAGCTGTTGCTGGCGTTGCCACTGGCGTCTGGCTTCGGCCAGCTGGCTGTCGGCGTCGGCCCGCTGGGCCTCAGCCTGTGCCTTGGCGGCCAGCAGTTCATCGGATTCCAGCACCAGCAGCACGGCACCGGCCACCACTTGTGCACCTGCTTTCACCGGCGTGTGCACCACCCGGCTGGTGGCTGTGCTGCCCAGCACGCTTTCGTGTACCGCTTCCACCCGGCCAGTGGCCACGACGGTGAGCTGCACCGGGTGGGCCGCCAGGGTGAGCGCATTCACTGCCACGGGCCGCCACCAGGCCAGTGCCAGCCCGAGGACCAGGAGTGCCGCAATCGCACCGCCCAGCCATTTTCGCTGCAATCTCATGAGCGCCTTTCTGATCAAGCCTTGCCGGCTAGGCACAATTATGCCGCATGTCGCGGTGAGGCCCTATGTTGTTTATTCAAACCCTATATGTTATCTATCTTTACATAAGTCACTACCGGAATTTTTTATTTTTGTCTACCCCTCTTGTCAAGCATGATCCATTGACATAACTAGGTAGAATTACGTATAGTTAGTAGAAATACGTAATGATGCCTTGCCCGGAATCCGCCGCGAGCGGCACACCCGCCCGCTACCTGGTCTGCTCGGGGAGTCATCTTGCTGTCCGTCACCTTTGGGGAAGGTGTGCGGAGTCCCGTCCGGCGTCTTTCTCTCTTGCCCTGATGCGCGGCACACAGCAGCTGAACTTCCCCAGCGTTGACAGTAGCGCGCATGTTGGCGGCTTTGGCCTGACCTGGCCAAGCTGTTCGGCCATGTCTTTACCGTGACCGCCTGGTGGTGTGTCTGCCCCCCCCCCCTGCGGAATGGGCAACGCGGCCAAGTGAGCCCGGTTCCGCACTGTCTGGCGACACACACGACATAACCATAACGAAGCAGACAAAGGACCCAACCGCATGGCAACCCCTTCCATTACCCTGACCGACACCGCCACCGTCTACACCTTAAGCGCAAA